>ULTB01039179.1_pt1 | contig 18792 bp, 14 predicted proteins | sample 1957251 | NCBI WGS metagenome assembly ULTB01 (sample SAMEA4835724, study PRJEB28245) | human gut metagenome | biome: gut microbiome; material: fecal sample | place: Denmark | collected 2008
AGTGTGTTGAGACATGTCTTGCTTTAGGCGGTTCAAGGCTACTTCACCATCTTTGAAACTGGTACCAATAATCTGGTGCTTCTTGTCCTAAACGCCAAAGACTATCCACGCAAACTCATGGTCTCGTAAGTTTGCTTCATTGCTGAGGGCGGAGAAGTACTTTCCCAACTCGTCAATATCAAAGTTGGTCTCTGCTTTCTTAAACTCTACGACCTCATTTTCAGAGTGTTCCCAAAGTTTGTGAAATATCTCGTTAAAATTTTCCATTGTTCGTTATTTTTAATTTTTACACAAAGGTACTATTTTTCTATAAATACTTTAATGATTATAGAATGTTAGCATAGTTCTTTCATAAAGAATGAAATTGGAAGTGATATGAACAATTTTTGTTGTTCTTTAGATAACTTCTTGAAATATATTTCTGCCATTGTTTTATTCTCTAGTAATAAATGAATAGCAGTCTTTTCTTCATTGGTTATATCTGGACTATCTAAAAGATCAATCAACGAGTCTTTTTCTTCCGATGTAAAATTTCTTTCTCTTTTTATGATTTGATAAAAGTTAATGATATGGCAAATTTTATGTTTCGCAGCTTTATCTAAGATCCATTTTGAGAGAGACTTGACTGCATCCAAAAGCATAGGGTTCTTTGTTGACAAACAATCATACGTGTTTAATGCCATTAATAAATCATTCGTAGCTCTATTGTATATGTCTGGATTATATTGTGAGGCAAACTCATAACTTGAAATAATCATTGAATAATCAATATTGTTGACATTGGTAAAATCCTTGTTGCTGAATATAGGAGTGAATGGAGAACTGATAAGTTTATCACCATTGGAATTTTCGTATGCAAAGACTAATGTTTCTGCATGCTTAAAAAACTCTTTTATCTTATATTTCCCATTTGACACTTTGATAGCAAACAACAGAAAATTGTATTTTCCTATTGTTGCTATGGTAATTGGATTCAATTCGTGATCTTGGGATATTGGCTTTTTATCAATGATAGCTTGTCCCAATAAATCCAAACATATTGCATCTTCATCGCTTAAGTCTCCGATGTTTACATCATCTTTAACGCCCATCAAATCAAACAGCATTTTTGCTCTACTCCATTTCTTATATTCTTCTTCTATTTCTTTATAGTCTGAGGGAGGAATACTTTTTACTTGTACTTTGTTTCCCCCATAGCATATAACTTTAGTCTTTATGCATTCAAGCAAAAAAACTAATTCATGGAGTCGTGTACTTATGTTGTAATTATTTGAATCAAATTTTATAAAAATTTTTTTTTATTGATGATACAGATAGTTAAGAAGTTACCAATATTTACAATTTCTGCGTCTTTATTTTTATAAATATCATATTCTGTATAATAAACTTTTCCTGCAACTTTGACGTTTTCTATTACATGAGTTCCACCATACACTGAATATTGTTGCTCTCCGATAGGGTATTCTGTAGCAATTCCATTATCACCAGTTTCCGCATAAAGATACACTGGTTGGTTAATGAGTTTAGATAAAGCTTCCTCTTTAGTTTTACAACCAGAAACAGTTGCTGTTATTTTATACCCATGTTTGCTAGCTTCTTCTATAGACAATATTTTCTTGTCTGTAAAAGAAATTTGCTTTTTACAGTCACGATGGAAGTCTCGCAAATCATTTTCTAAAGACGAAAAGCCTGGGTTGACTGGCGATAGCCTTATTGATACTTTATTCTGATTATTTGCTTTTTGAATATAGCGTCTTAAGTCAATTGGTGCTAATTTTGCTAGATACACAAAGTTTCCAGTCTTTGTTATGTAAACAACAAAGAAAAGTATGCCACCATCTCTTTTGTAGGCGTGTAAGTCTGTTATCCTTATCTGATATGATGGGGTATTAGGGATGTGTTTTATTGTTTTACCCTTTACCTGTACGGCTATACGAATCGTAGTTTGATTCTTGCTTTGCAAATAAATGAATCCATCCCAAATCGGCTCTCTGTCATTTTCTGAAATGCATGGATTAAAGAGTCCATTTTTCAAGAAAATGTCCTTTACTGCCCCAACTGCAATTTGTTCTATCTGCCTACTATTCATATTGTTTCCTAATATAAAATTTTACTATTTATAGTTCAATATAATCAGTCTTTGAATATCTAATTTTTGTATTTTTTAGCTTGGGATGTGTTTGTAAAAGACATCTTAGCAAATGTAAACTTCGATAAATAGACTTACATAATGAATGCTGTTTAGATAGATATTCATTTGCATAATCATCTAATTGTATTTTATGAGCAGGTGCTTGCCTCTCTTTGCGCAAGTGCTTTAATGGACTTAATATGTCATCGCAAATGCTATTGTTTATATGGGTAATCCATTCGTTTAAACATTCTAATGAGCCTCTTGTGCTGCCTTTGTCTCGTTCTATGGACATAAACATTTCGAAAAAATGTACATCAATGTTAGATATCACGATTTTTTCTAACAATAGCAAAAACTGATTATAGCTTTCAAGGCTAGGAAAAGGAAGAATGTCGAATTTCTCTAAATTTTCCTTGCTATACGTCTTTCTAAATAAAGACTTGCTGAACGCATCTGTTGTTAAATCATTTATGTTTACAATTTCCTTTAATATGGCTCTGTAAATTGTGTCAGGAAAATTCCATGACACATTAAAAAGATTATCGTAATAATCTTTTAATATTTTACAATTTGCAGTATCTTTTATCATATGTCCAAGCCATATGCTTTGGTTCATTGAAGACATATTTTGTAGGTCTCGTGGAAATGCAACAATAACAAAGTCCTCTTTGTTTCTACCAATGCCAAATGTCTTTAAATTTATGTATTGTGTACTATTGATATCTGCATCAGAATGAATTTCTCCTTGATAATCATTGAACTTCAGATTTTTTCTTGGGTCAAATGCATAATGTTGTAATACATTGTATTCAAAAAAGCAGGCTTTAAGCTGCGGATAGCCCATTGCCATCATCTTTTTAAATGGATATAATGCTAATTCTGATACATTTCTGTTCTTTTCCAAGTAAGATGGAGATGGATACAAAACTAATTCTTCATTGAATGAATAGTTCTGAATGTATTCAATTTGTTCTTCTATAGAAGGAAAACCAAATCTAATGATATATGGATTGCTGTCAAATTTTGAAGAAAGTACATAAATGTCTCCCTTCTCAATTAGCTTTTGTAAAACATCTTTTGTTTCATCTTTTGAACATGATGTTACGGAACTTAATGGGAGACCATTAAATTCCGTAGATTGAATATAGTGCAAGTAAACTTCATCAAGAAGTTTGTCTATACTTTTTTGATATTTGATGGAACTATTCATATTGTCCAATTTAATTGTTATATCCGAATTTATTCCAGGCATCGAGGACGAGGCGCTTGGTGCGGTATTCACCGTACTGGCGTATCTCGTTGTCTTTCAGCATGACCAACTTGTAGCTATGCTTGACTTAATATAGCATATATTCTATTTTGCTCTTCTGACAATATATTTTAAATACATGTCTTAAATAACTATTCATCTAAACGTTAATAATTTTTATTCTATTGATTACTTTTTGAGTTATTGCAATACTCCTTAAACTCTTTCCTTGTCATAGCAATTCCCTTGGATGCATTGCTGTCAAGTCCATAGACAAAAGGAGCGGATAGCAATGTATATCTGCCTAATTTCAAGCAAATACGGATGGGCTTATCGTAACCTCCATATTTTAAGGCTACGCCTTTGGCTTCCGCCTTCTCTTTTGCCAGCACTTCCCTCATATCCATCGCTTCCACAGAGAGCACCTGATAATATCCTTTTACCAAGTGTTTATCAACAGGGGCAAAGTATTTTATCTTCTGGAAATCCACGCCCGAAAGGATGGATTTGTAACCAGAGAAAAAGATTTTGCTTTGACCATTCAATACCAGTTCTTTCGCTGCATTCACATGGCCATCTACTAATGCGAGGTAGAATGTTCCTTTAAGTACAGGCTCATCCGAGTATTCCAACCCTTTTTGAGGTATGCTTTCTTCGAGCAATTGTTCTCGGCCGTTGTCATCTTCAAGCCAGTGGCGTATCTGTCTGCGCAAGGCTTGCTCAGAACTGTTGGCATTTACGATGATGCTTCCGTCATCAGCATGCTGCTCTTGGTCGGGGCGCAAGGGGAATGCACCAATGCCAATCAAGCGGTTCGATTGCTGATAGTAATAGTCACCATTCTCTGCGTCAAGTGCCTCCAATGGTATGCGACCAGGAAACAGCACATAACCTGCTATGATTTCTTTCTTCAAGTGCTCGTGGTCACGTCCTTCTTCAGTGTAGTATATGGCGTCACGGTAACGATGCATTTGGTCTATGGCATCAGCTGGTGGAACATCATAACGACTGTCGTATCTACTGCCGTTCTCGTCCGTGTCGGCTATGCGGTATTTGGCATCAAACAGGTAGGTAAACTTCATATTACCTTCAGTATGCTTGCTCAACCGAAGCACAATGTCTGGACGCTGTACCGTTGTCATAGTGTTTGTTCCGCTTATGGCTGAATTGGATTTGCCTTTATGCACCTCAGCATTGTAGCATACACTTGCCAACTCGATGCCTGATTGGTTGATAAAACTCACCGAACCGCCATATACAAGTTGTGGAATAAAGTCGTTGGTAATGTCCCGTCCATTCACCTTTGGTTTGGCATCCTTGCCCAACTCCTTCATAACATCCTGCACAATGGTCTTCACCTTGATGAAGCACCATATCTCATAGAGGTCGCAGATGTCTTTCACCTCCAGTTTCCTCATGCCTTCCTCCAACTCATAGCCTTGTTGCAGTTCCACCCACTTCTCCATGATGGTCTTATAGCCTTGTGCCTGTTTCATCACGAGGTTGTCTTGCGTGAACCCCTTGAACTGTCCCACGCCACGGAAAAAAGCATTATTGGAAAGTTGCATCAACTCATTCTCCATATCTTCAAGCGAAGTGTCTATGCGCTTTGGATCGTCAAAGTGCATAACGGTCATGATGTGCTCTTTCACCACGGCAAAGCGGCGTGTCATTTCTCGAATGGCGTATTTCAAGAAACGGTTCTCTATGGTGTCGTGACTCAGCGTAAGCTCTTCTGTGCAGTATAGGTGGGCAGGATTGTCTTTGTGCGTCTGGTATTCATTTTCAAGTTCTCTTGGAATGAATGCCATGCGTTCCGCTCTCTCATACTTGGCTACGGAGCGCAAACGCCGTTTGGGACGGTCTATGATTTGCCGAGCTGCTGTCATGATGTCGGCATAGCACGACTTGAATATCTGCCACCATATCAACGGATTGTTATCGCCTGTGCCTTGACGCATACTGAGATAGGTGTCCTTCAGAAACGATGTGCTCAGCATGGCATATTCATGCTCTATGTCAGAGATAATCGTTTTCAAGTCTGAGCGGTAATCAAGTTTATAGCTCAATACCTCTGTCATAAACCTCAGTTCCTTTGTCTGCTCTTCTCCTTTCACCCTGTAGGTGATGCGGAAGTCGGTCATGCCCACTTGATTGTGGAAGTTCAGTGAGCCATAGAGTTCATCGCCAGTACTGATAATGGTGCTTTTGTCCTTACCATCGGTGCGCAGATGGTCGTTGATAGCAAGTGACAATTCTTCTAAGTTCTTGCCCTTACCACGCACAATAAGCGGATATTCTGTGTTCTCAAAGAAAACAGCCTCATGGCGAATGTCATTCCCCTCCTGTACGTTTCCGTCAAAAGAGAACTTGACATGCTGTGCTTCTGATGTGTAGCGGCACAACAACTTTGCGGCACTGTCTTGTTCGTCAGTGTCGATGCAAAGATTACGGATAGTTTCGGCTATTCTCCGCTCGTGATTAGGGCAAGAGAACCTTACCGACAAGTCCTCGTTTGTCACTTCAAAGTTGAAAACGCTTGCCATGTTCGATATGAATGGTTAGTTCCAGAAAGAAACGAAATGGTCACGTTTCAGTTGACTGAGCATGCTGTCTATCTTCTTTATGGACTGCAACTCTTTCTTTTCCTGCTCTGTGAAAATCATTTCCTCTCCACTCTCTGTTGCCGTTTCTTCTGTAACATTCCTCTCTACATCTGTATTACCCGATTCGCCCAACATTTGTGTGATGATATTCCGCAATGCTGTGAGTATGTTCAAGTCGCCATATTGCTTGGCTTCATCCACATTCACCTCTGCATTGGCTATGCGTTCTTTGTCAGCATCCGAATCAGTGATTTTCAGTTTCATTTCATCGCCTTCTACGCGTGAGAGAATTTTCATCAGCGTAAAGTTGTCAAGCGCAGCTATGCGGTCGGTATGACCGAACTCATACGATGCTTGCAGATATATCAACGCTTCGTTAGCGGCACGATAGCCCAGCTTGAAAGGAGTGCCTTCAAGCAGCGCATTGATGCGTTTTAGGTAGTCAATAGCAAACTTTGCATCATCGCCCAACTCATCTATGATTTCCCTTGCTTCAATGTGACGGTCAACAAGCAGAGCATTCAAGTCGGCATCATCGTTTTCCTCAAATGCCAGTACAATTGCTTTAAGGTCATCGTCTGTCGTGTCGTTCAAGAAACTATCATAGTTCACTTCATTCATCTCTACCGACATGGCCCTGTCAAGCACTTTGCGTGAGAATGAGAAAGTTGTCTCGTCCATATTCACCGTACCTATGACAATGAGGTTCTTGGGCAGGGTCAAACCTTTTATGCGGAAATGCTTGATAATCTTTGTGGTTGTTGATTCCGTATCACCAGCTGTAAAATTCGGGAACAACGTGTTTACCATCATTTTTGCAACATCATCTCCAAAGGAGTTAAATGGCTTGATGATGGGGTCAGTCATGTATTCTCCACCCTCAAAGCTACGGCTCTCAATGGCACTCAAAAATTCTGCAAAATATTCCTCCACTGGAGCAAGGTTCATTTCGTCAAGGCACAAGAAGAACGGCACTTCGGGATACTGCCATGCCTTGACAATAAACTCTATGAATGGTGTGAATACATAGTGCGGACTTGGAATATTCGATAAATAACCGATTACATCCATCGAGTTGTGCCAGTTCGGTTTCACTTGTATCAGTTCAAAGTTGGCTGGCGAATGGAGTTTCCAACGGTCATTGGCAAAATCCGTTCCCTCATATCCTTCGGCTTTCTGCAATTCTTCTGTCACTGTTGCTTGTGCCAACTTGCGCACAATGCGGCTCTTGCCGGTACCGCTGATGCCAGCAAGAAGCATGAAGGGTTTGGTACGGAGGGCGGTGAGATATTGTAAAGAATAGCCTTGGGCAGAATTTATAATTAAGTTCGAGAATTCAGATTTCTTCTTAACCTTTGTCTCTCCATTCCAAAATGCCATTCCAAAAGAATTTTGCGAAATAAGCTCCGACAACTTAACTCCCTTGTTTATTTCAACTATATAATTGTCAGAGAGTCCTGCTCTACTAACAATATTTTTTACAGATAGCTTATTGGCACGAATATTTTGACCATATTTAAGTCCGAATAAATGGATACTGGCAACTTGGGAATGATTGTTATTACCAGCTTTATACATGTTTCTAAGGGTATCGCCTAATTCTTGTTCAGAGAATAAATGACTTGATAAATCGTTTACTATAAGCTCATCGATAGTTTTAACAATAGGCTTTATAGATGTGGTTTGGATGATACTGCGGTCAGTCCATTCTTTTAATTCCCCGGGTATGTGCGGTTTTGTTGGAATCCACACTACATATTTTGCCCGTCCATTTTGATACCAATAGAATTCCTTTGTATGGGCAATAATCGTTTCAATAATAGGTCGGTTAGACCCACTATTATTCATGAGTTGGCTAATGTTGAAAGGAACATTTTCCTCGATTCTTTCTGCTAAAACTTGAAGATATGTCTCTGCGATACTATGATCTTTCCCATCAGGTGTTTGGGAATAGACCCTTGGCTCAGACATATCTATTTTTATATATTCACACTGTTCATCACTGCGAATATACTTAAAATATGTATTTGGACTTAACTCATTTATGAGCTCCAATAGGTGTTGTAACTTCATTTTCTAATATTGTGATTTATATAATCAAATATTTCATTGGCAATACCTTTTGCTAGAACAAAAGGAACGCCATTACCAACAGTCTTGAAAGCATCGGTCAATGTCACATCATGAGGAAGGACAAAGTTTGCTGGTAATGATTGTATGGCCAGTGCTTCTGCGACAGATATGCGACGAGGAAGATATGGATGTATGTGTACCTCATTGTTGCCATAAGCTGCTGTTGGAGAATAACGCCAACGGTGTAGACGCTTGTAACACTTTTTCTCAACATCCCCCTCATCTTTAGTTTTGAATCGGACTATCCCAGCACGAGGTTTAAAGAACATATCCTCATTAGGGTGATGTGCCACATCATTTATCCTCCACCAATGTTCAACTGTCAAGTCTTCAACTATACCTTTGGGTATATCAGTTTCTACACCTTCGTTATATGGAGATTTATCTGGCCATTTAGTTCCTTTTATTTCATCCAGCTTGTAGATTTTATATTTATCCCAAGGAAAGCCAATAAGAGAACCGTTTTCCGTATTGATGCTTAAGCGTTCTGCTATATCTTGTCTGAATCCTATTAGTATAATTCGATCTCTGTCTTGTGGCGCACCAAATTCCAAAGAATTAACCAATTGTTCTGTTAAAGAATAGCCACTTTTACGGAATTTCAGCTTTAGCTCTTCAAAAAAAGCTCGATGTCTTGCCGTTCTATACAGTCCTTTTACGTTCTCAAATAAGAAAAAATCAGGCAAAGCTGTACATATCAGTTGGGCGTATGTACCAGACAGTTTGCCATTTTCTCCATCACGCCCTCTATTTTTACCTGCAACCGAGAAATCCGGACATGGAGGTCCGCCAATAAATCCTGTAAGATCTTCAGCTTTAGATTCTTCTACCCATTCTAAAAGTCTTTGCAATCTGTCACTATGTTGTCCATCAATATATTCAGTTATATCTTCAACATGATGACCATATCGAGGTGCAGCTATACCCATATATTGGCGTGCATAGCGATATATATGATTAAATGCCTCATGGAATTCATTTACAAAGACAATATTGTAATGTCCTTGCAACTCAAATCCCAAATCAAGAAATCCAGCTCCGGCAAAGAATGAAAATATATTCATTGTTGTTATTCTTTGTTGTTTTCTTTCTCCTCACTAAATGCCTTTATCTCATCAGCAAGGACTTTTTGTAATTTCTCTTTTGGAACTATCAGTTGATAATCCGCCACTCCGATAGGCTTTCCCATATCTTCAAGCGCAAGTTCCACCTCGACGCGGTCTTTCTCAGCACAAAGTATAATACCTATGGAACGGTTCTCGTCTGCACCACGTTCAAGGCGGTCAAGCAGAGACAGATAATAGTTCATCTTACCTGCATACTCTGGTTTGAAAGCTCCTATCTTCAAGTCAACAGCTACAAGGCAACGCAGTCCACGATGGAAGAAAAGCATATCAACCTTACTCTCCTTTCCGTTATACTCCAACACATGCTGGTTGCCAATGAAAGTGAAGCCATTGCCAAGTTCCATAAGAAAACGAGTGATAGCTTTTACAAGGCGGTCTTCAAGTTCAAGCTCCAGTATGGGACTTGTGACACCTAAGAAACCAAGATTGTAGCTGCTGTTAAACACTTCGTTGGCATACTGCGCTTGTTCGGCAGGAAGAGTGCGGTCGAAATTGTTGTCTACTTTTGCCAATGCCTGTGTCTCATACATATTGAGTTTAATGGCATTGAGAAGCAAGTCGCGATTCCAGGCTTTGGTTACGGTTTCCTGCGCATAATAGAGCGTAGCTTCATCATTCAGTCCCTTGCTCAACAGCAGCAGATTATGAGACCACGGCAAAAGTGCTACGCTCCGTAGCACTTTCTCATCATGCCCAGCGTAACGCTCATAAAACTTCTTCATGTTCCAAAGTTGACGTGACGAAACACCCATCTTTGGATAGCGTTCTTTCAGGTCTTCCGACAATCTTCTTACTACGCTGTCACCGTATCCACTTTCAATCTTGCGTTCATGAAGCATTTGACCAATCTCCCAATAGGCAGTAGAGACATAGCCATTGACATGTCGGGCTATCTCCGTCCGTGCGTGCTCAATTACTGCGACAACGTGTCGCAGTATCTCTGCATAATCGCTACTTCCTATTGAGAGTTTGTTATCTTTATTGTCTGTTGCCATTTTATCAGTCTATATTATCTTGTCTGAGAAGGTCTGTCACTTCCACTTCAAGCAGTTTGGCTATCTTCATAAGATTGCCCAAATCTGGCTGACAAGTATTAGTACACCATTTTGATATGGTTGTTTTATCCTTTCCCAGTTGTTCACCAAGCCATTTGTTCGTTTTCTTTTTTTCAGCAAGAACAACTTTTAGCCGGTTTAATTCTTTATTTGCCATATTTAGATACGAATTTGTGTACAAAGATAAATATAATACTTCACAATCTCGCATAAACGCTGTGAACTTTACGTTTATTTAGCAACTTGATGAAGAATTCTCACTACAGACAACGCAATTACAATCTGTTAAAAATGTATGAAAGAATGTGAAAACGACTCGGCTTTTAGTGACCATAACAAATTAGCATCAAAATACGTTGCCAAAATGTTGCCAAAAACACAAACTAAAAAATCCTAACTGCTCATATTCAAGTAGTTAGGATTCTTATTGGTGCGCCTGACAGGACTCGAACCTGCACGTCGGGAGACACCAGATCCTAAGTCTGGCGCGTCTACCAATTCCGCCACAAGCGCATTTGCGGGTGCAAAGTTAGCTATATTTTTTGACTTTAAAGAATTATGCAAGAGGTAAATTAAAGCACAATTTGCCAACAAAGGGACAAAAACCTCGCGGAAGGGGGAGATAATACAGAAAAAAAACGTAACTTTGCCCCTCGTTTTAGCGGCCACGCCCGATATGCAACAGGGCAATCAGGTAGCCACACAGGGCAAAGATTCGCCAGGTAGCCACAAGGCAGCGAGCCAACAGGCACCCTCGCCCCCACCCCACTCGGATGATCGCACAAGGACGGGCCGTCATAATGTAGTCAACATGATTCTAACAAAACAACTATTCCTCTCCATCGCCATCCTCTTGGCCTCCCACCTCTCATTGTCAGCGCAATCGGACGCATGGAGACCGTCAGAACACTATACGAACATGGTAACACAATTTGAGAACCGCAACGATATCGACACCTCCACCATCGTCATGCTGGGCAACAGCCTGACCGAGTTTGGAGGCGACTGGAGCGAAAAACTGGGAAGGCCCGGCATCGTCAACTACGGCATCATGGGCGACAACACCCAGGGAATGCTCCGCCGACTCTATCAGATTACACCCCACCACCCGAAGGCTATCTTTCTGATGGTCGGCACCAACGACGTGACGGGCGAGGAGACTGACGAGGAGATCTTTGAGAAATGCCGCAGCGTGATCGACGCCATCCGCACGCAGACCCCGCAGACGCGTCTCCTGGTGCAGAGTCTGCTGCCCGTGAACCTGGAGGTGAAGTTGTGGAAGATACTGGAGGGACAGGAAGCGAAGATCGTCGATATCAACCACCGGCTGCAGGACTACTGCGAGCGGCAGCAGCTGACCTTCATCAACCTCCACCCGCTTTTCACTACCGAGGACGGACTCACCATGCGGGCAGACCTCACCACAGACGGGCTCCACATCAACGAGGCGGGCTACCGCATCTGGGCCTGCGTCCTGCAGCCCTATTTGGAGGAAATTCTCACTGATCAATAAGCGAAGAATACCCACTACTTTCGATCGTTAGGTTGGTAAACACTTTCTTGCCGCTGTGAGCTGAGACACCACACCCGCTACCTTGGCAGTGATAGTCAGGGCCCCAGGAACCCTGCCTCCACGTATCCCCTACGTATCGACCACGTATCAACCACGTATCAACCTTCCTTCGAACAAATATCGTTTACGTATCGTTTCCGTATTGTTTCCGCTTCCGGAAGCGAGAACGATAGGAGAACGATAGGAGAACAATACGGGATTGATACGGGATCAATACGGAATCAATACGGGATCGATACGAGAATGATACGAGACGACTCCCAACTGAGGTTTTTAACAAGATATTTAACTTTTTCATCAATATTTCTTTGTATTATATTTTACATTTTGTTCACTCGTTACACCTCATCTTTCATGCAAAGATGACTGACACATCAATAGTCAAGGCGCAGCAACTATACAAAGATAATCCCACACCCTGCCAAATGCAAGACGATTAGCATGAATTAACGACCCATTAACTTTTTCTCCGTATCCATTTAACAAAGGCCGCATCAGCCAAAAACTGTCCATTACTGCCTTTCCCCATATTCTTCCCTAAGTTCTGCCCAAAAGCAAGCTGACACTTCCGACGACGCCTGTCGTCACGACATGCGCCTCATGGCGGATTCAAACCGCAAACAAACACAACAAATAAAAGAGAAATATTTTTGCCATTTAGGTAAAAACGCACAGTACAAGTTCACCTAGCGAGTATCGAAACGTTCCACTTGCAAAGATTGATTTTTTGTCTCTTCCAATACTTGGGATCGACTCTGAAGACTGTAGGGGGAGATAAAGAAAAAAAGAGTCGTGCAAAGCACAACTCTCCTTAAAATGTAGCGGGAGGGGGTCACGATCCCTCGACCTCCGGATTATGAATCCGACGCTCTAACCAGCTGAGCTATCCCGCCAACATTGCTTCTATCTTGCTCACCCTAGTGGATGATTTTCAAAAGCGAGTGCAAAGTTACGAAGAAAAAACGAACCGTCCAAATTTTCCGCATGATTTTTTATCCAAGAAGCCATTTTTGTTGTTTTTACCGCCCTCAGAGAAGCACAAAAGCACCCCTTTCGAGGGTTTCTCCATCCCGAACGCATCCCGAGACCATCCCGAACGAATCATGAACACTTCCTGCTCGCCACCAAGTATTCTAAAGCGACGCAATGGCGCACGCGCAAAATTATCTCGGCATAATTTCATGGGTTGGAGAAAAAACAATACCTTTGCATGCGAATAAATCAAGCTGCATGCGGCCATAGGAGGGCAAGGCCTTCGTTGCGCCCGCCAAGCAGCATCAAGACACCATTACCAAACAAATCGATCACAATATTCATCAATTTATCAAGATCATGAACAGAAAAAGCATTTACGCCACATTGTTCCTCACGTTCCTCCTGGGCATAGGAGGACAGACCGTCCTTGCCCATACGGGCGGATCGGACGCAGGATATCGCGATAACCAGACGGCTGCCAGCCTCATCCAGGCAGGCGAAGCAGAGGGAGCTAAGATTCTTGCCGCTCAAGCCGAGACCTCGCTGCTGCACCTCGACGAGGACGCCGTTCTCTATGCCACCATCGCCAACCAGTCGCAGACCATGATGGCGCGCCCCGCCGTCGTCTGCACATGGAACGGGAAGCTGGTGGGCAAGACGGTGCTGACCAACGGCCTGAAGGGGCTGGACCAGCAGACCGTGGCCATCCACATCTCTGCCGCTGACCTCGACAAGGTGTTGGGCGAGGACGCCAAGAAGGGAGCGATCCGTCTGGAACTGGAACTCATCGACGAGGCCCAACCTCTGAAGACGGCCTGCAGCGCCTCCTACGTCAACATCACCCGCGCCGAGTCGTTCTACACCCGCCGCATGGTAGTGGAAGAGGGAACGGGCGCCTGGTGCGGATGGTGCGTGAAGGGCATCGTGGGCCTGCGCTACATGAACGCGACCTATCCCGACCAATTCATCGGCATCGCCGTGCACAACGGCGACATGTACACGGTGAACAACTACAAGACCTGGCTGGCGAAATATTTCGACGGCTATCCCAACTGCCTCGCCAACCGCAGCGGCAAGGCCTTCATCCCCGAGGCCGCCAACCTGGAGCGCCGCCTGAAGGCGATGGACGAGAAGGCAGAGTGCGACATCCAGTTCACGGCACAGTTGGCCGACGGCACCATTAGTTTCCATACCACCACGACGTTCCTTACCACCAAGCAGGAGAGTAACTATCGTATGGCCTACGTCGTCTGTGAGGACCAGTTGCCCATCACGCAGAACAACTACTATGCGGGCGGCGAGAATGGCGAGATGGGCGGTTTCGAGGACCTGCCCAAAAAGGCGGAGATCAAGGTGGACGACGTGGCACTCGGCATCTACCCCTCGCCGGAGGGCATGGAGGACGTGCTCCCGCAGACCATCGAGGCGGAGCAAGCCTATGAGCACGCCTACTCCATCGATGCTCCCTACCACGACGAGGACGACAACCTCTGGGCCGCCGTCCTGCTCATAGACGGCGCGACGGGAGAAATCGTACAGGCCGCCAAGGCCAAGGTGCTGCCCGCCACGTCCATCCAGGGCGTAGCCGACCAGCCCGCCACCACTCCTCGGGAGGGCATCTTCAACCTTCAGGGCCAGAGACTGCGTTCGCTGCAGCACGGCATCAACATCGTCAATGGCAAGAAGGTCCTGAAGCGATAAAGTCCTCATTAAAGACGAGGACACACAACCTATCGGAGTAGGAGGCAAGCACCGCCACGGCGCCAGCCTCCTACTTCTTCGTTTTCGCCAGACAAAGGCCTGGCCATATAGGCCATGAAGAAAAGCGATTAAGGACCAAAAATGTGACAACCAAAAACGCAAGAAGGCCTCAACGAGCGATTTGGAATTAAAAAAACGAAAAAAGAAGCACACGTCGAATATTTTTCGTAATTTTGCATTTCGTAACCGCCTTGCGCCATGCCGCCACCCCCTTTGCGGGGGCGGCCCACGCTCACGGGCGACCACCAACGATATGTTTCGGATCAAGAAATTAGACCTATTCATCGCCCGCCAGTTCGGCCAACTGTTTGCCGGCACGTTCTTCATCAGCCTCTTCGTGCTGATGATGCAGTTTCTGTGGCGCTATGTCGATACGCTTATCGGCAAGGGTCTCTCCGTCGATGTACTGGCGGAGTTTTTCTGGTACATGGCCCTGATCATGGTGCCGCAGGCCCTCCCCCTGGCCATCCTGCTCAGTTCGCTCATCACCTACGGCAACCTGGGCGAAAGCAGCGAGCTGACAGCCATCAAGGCGGCAGGCATTTCCCTGCTCCAGTCGATGCGCGGACTGATCGTCGTGAGCGTCTGCATCGCCTTCGTCTCGTTCTATTTCCAGAACAACGTCGCCCCCAACGCCCAGCTGAAGCTCGCCCAGCTCATGCTGTCGATGAAGCAGAAAAGTCCGGAGCTGGAGATACCGGAGGGCATCTTCTACGACGGCATCCCCCAGACCAACATCTACGTGGGAAAGAAAGACCTGCAGACGGGCAAGCTCTACAACATCATGATCTACCGCATGACCGAGTCGTACGAGGACCAGGCCATCATCCTGGCCGACTCCGGCATGCTCCAATCCACCGCCGAGAAGAAGCACCTCGTGATGAACCTCTACAGCGGAGAGTGGTTTGAGAACATGCGGTCCGAGGAGCTCTCGGGAAGCGCAGCCGTGCCCTACCGTCGCGAGACGTTCGTCCACAAACGCCTCATCATGGACTTCGACGGCGACTTCAGCCTGACCGACGCGGCAGGGTTGGCAGGCAACGCGCGCACGAAGAGCCTGCAGCAGATACAGACCGACATCGACTCGCTCAACCTCTCGGGCGACAGCATCGGCAAGATGTACCTCCGCGACGCCGACAACTTCTACTACGAGGGACGTCCCCTCACACCCCACCTGCTGAAGATGGCGCGGCAAGAGGCGGCAGCCAAGACAATGGACTTCGACACGCTCTTCGCACGCCAGAGCCAAGACGCCCGCCGCATGTGCGTGGACAGGGCGCTGAGCACCGTGCAGGCCGAACTGACCGACCTGCAGTTCAAGAGCATGATCACGAGCGACCTGGATAAAGACATACGCCAGCACGAGATAGAGTATATCAACAAGTTCTCGCTCGCCCTGGTATGCATCATCTTCTTCTTCATCGGCGCACCCCTGGGAGCCATCATCCGCAAGGGCGGACTGGGCATCCCCATCATCGTGGCCGTCGTGGTCTATATCATCTTCTACATCCTCGACAACACGGGCTACCGCATGGCGCGCCAGGGATCGTGGGCGATATGGTTTGGCAAGGGGCTCTCGCCCGCCGTGCTGATACCGACGGCCCTGTTTATCACCTACAAGGCCAACAAAGACTCCACGGTCTTCAACTTCGACGCCTACCGCAGCCTCTTCATGCGGCTGCTGGGCCTCAGGGAGCAGCGCCACGTCAGCGGCAAGGAGGTCATCATCGAGACGCCCGACTACACGGCCGACGCCGAGCGCCTCACGCGCATGAACGGCGAGATAGCCGAATACGAGCGCAAGCACCGACTCAAGTCGCCGCCCAACGTGATCAAGACGTTTTTCCACTACCAGCCCGACCACGAGATAGAGCGCATCAGCGAGGAGATGGAGCAGGTCATCGAAGACCTGGGCAACACGCGCAACCGCATCATCCTTACGGCCCTCAACCGCTACCCCATCCTCGCCGTCAAGGCCCATACGCGGCCCTTCGAGCACAAGTGGATGAACATCGCGGCAGCAGTCGTCGTGCCCGTGGGCCTCTTCCTCTACTGCAGGATGTGGAGTTTCCGCCTCAGACTGCACCACGACCTGCAGGCCATACGATCTGCCAACGAGATGGTCGTGCAGGAGGTGGGGAAGATGAACGCGTGAGGACGTGAATACGAATGTGAACACTTATAAGAATCATAAATAAAGAAAAGATAGAAATGGAAGATTTCAAACTCAGCAGCATTGAGGCTGCGCTGGAAGACTTCAAGGAGGGTAAATTCGTGATTGTCGTCGATGACGAGGACCGCGAGAACGAGGGAGACCTCATCATCGCCGCCGAGAAGATCACACCCGAGAAGGTGAACTTCATGCTCAAGAACGCACGCGGCGTGCTCTGTGCACCCGTGACGCTGAGCCGTTGCGAGGAACTGGACTTGCCACACCAGGTGCAGGACAACACGTCGATGCTCGGCACGCCGTTTACGGTCACCGTCGACAAACTCGAGGGTTGCTCCACGGGTGTGTCGGCAGCAGACCGTGCGGCCACTATCCTGGCCCTGGCCGACCCCGAGTCCACACCGCAGACCTTTGGTCGCCCCGGCCACATCAACCCGCTCTACGCTCAGGACAACGGTGTGCTGCGCCGTAGCGGCCACACGGAGGCCTCCATCGACCTCTGCAAACTGGCCGGCCTTCGCCCCGTGGCGGCCCTGATGGAGATCATGAACGAGGACGGCACGATGGCACGCATGCCGCAGCTCCAGGAGAAAGCCAAGGAGTGGGGCTTGAAGATCATCTCCATCCGCGACCTCATCGCCTACCGCCTGAAGCGAGAGTGCCTCATCGAGGTCGGGGAGGAAGTGGAGCTGCCCACCCGCTATGGCAACTTCCACCTCATCCCGTTCCGCCAGCAGAGCAACGGACTGGAGCACATGGCGCTCATCAAGGGTGAATGGAACGAAGAAGAGCCGATCCTCGTACGCGTCCACTCCTCCTGCGCCACGGGCGACATCCTTGGATCGAAGCGCTGCGACTGCGGCGACCAGCTCCACAAGGCCATGGAGATGATCGACAAGGAGGGCAAGGGTGTGCTCATCTACATGCAGCAGGAGGGCCGCGGCATCGGACTGATGAACAAGATTGCCGCCTACAAGCTCCAGCAGGAGGAGGGCTACGACACCGTCGATGCCAACACTCACCTCGGATTCAAGCCCGACGAGCGCGACTATGGCTGCGGCGCGCAGATGCTCCGCCACCTTGGCGTGCACAAGATGCGCCTCATGACCAACAACCCGAAGAAGCGCGTGGGACTGGAGGCCTACGGACTGGAAATCGTCGAGAACGTGCCTATCGAGGTGCCGGCCACGGAATACGACTACAGATACCTCAAGACCAAGCGCGACCGCATGGGTCACGACCTCCATCTGTAATCACGCCTCGCTCATGGAGCTTGTGCCACGGCCATCGTCATGGCACAAGTTCCATGCTTTTCTCATTCTTTAGCAGGAGCAGGCAAGGGACCTTGCCACACCCTCCACGGCGAGACCACAAGTCTCCGCCTGGACAGAATGTCGATTTCCCACTATTTATATATGTAGAGAAAGGTCATGATACGAACATTAGCCATCGACGACGAGCCGCTCGCCCTGCAGCAGTTGGCCGCCTATATCAAAAAGATACCCTACCTGGAACTGGTCGGCGAATGCCAGAGCGCCATCGACGCCCACACGCTGATGCAGAAGGAGCCCGTTGACGCCATCTTCTGCGACATCAGCATGCCTGACCTCAACGGCCTGGACTTCGTGCGTGCCCTCAACCCGCGCCCGCTGGTCGTCTTCACCACCGCCTACAGCCAGTATGCCGTCGAGGGCTATAAGGTCGATGCGGACGACTATCTTCTCAAGCCCTTCAGCTTCGAAGAGTTTCAGCAGGCTGCCGAGCGTGTCCACAGACAGTATGACCTGCTCCACCAGGAGGAAGCAGCTGCCGCCAGCGCCTCGGAGATAGACGAGAACGACGACATCTTCCTCAAGACGGAGTACAAGGTGATGCGCGTGGCAGTCTCCGACATCCGTTGCGTGGAGGGCATGAGCGAGTATCTGAAGATCCATCTCGTCAGCCGAGACCGCCCCGTGGTGGTACTCATGAGCATGAAGAAACTCGAGGAACGGCTGCCACACGCCTCC
>ULTB01006681.1_pt1 | contig 18755 bp, 19 predicted proteins | sample 1957251 | NCBI WGS metagenome assembly ULTB01 (sample SAMEA4835724, study PRJEB28245) | human gut metagenome | biome: gut microbiome; material: fecal sample | place: Denmark | collected 2008
AAAAATAATATTTGCGTTATTATGGAGTAAATATGGGAAAAAGTGTATAAAAAAAACAGTGGATAAAATCCACTGTCAAAAACAAAAGTATATTATTCAGCAACTTTCTGTTCTTTGATAACCTTAGCGATAGAATCGATTACGTCCTTTTCATCTTCACCTTCAGCTTCGATTTCTACTGTAGCCTTAGTTGGAACACCTAAAGACATAACACCCATGATTGATTTAAGGTTAACGCTCTTACCGTTATAGATTAAGTTGATATTGCTAGAGAATTTGCTAGCCTGATTTACTAAGATTGTAGCAGGTCTTGCATGTAAACCTACTGGGTCAGATACTACGAATGATAATTTTTCCATTTAAAAAATTCCTCCTTATGAATATAGGATTATTATATCACAAATCCTAATAATTTCTATACCTTTATCTCTTTTTTTACTAGCGCTTACAAAAACGTTGATATATACTATCTTTTTTTGATAATAAATTTTAAATTTGTATAAAGCCGACACCTAAAACAGAGCCACAATTCCATTCATTTGTATGTCCTGGATGTTTAAAAGCCAATGCTAAATTTCCCATTTCATAGACCATTACGCCACCTTCTGGGATATCTACAACTTCTACATGGTCTAATATTTCAGGGCCAAAGACCTTTTCATCACTATAAACTGCAGCCTGCATATTTGTGATTGTTAGAAGTTTGCCCTTTACAATAAAAGAGAATTTATAAACATTCTGTGAACCTTCTAAAGGAATCTTTTCTACAAGAATCTTATCAGGATCAACACCTAATGTTTCAAAAATACGAGATTGCTGGAAAGACATAGCTTTCTTTAGTTCTTCATTTAATTGTTTTTCTTTAGAATAATCATTTTTACTATAGTCATGCTGTGTTGCATTGACATCTACATCTAACATCCATGGATCAAATCTAAATTCCATTTTCTTTCTCCTCTACTAATTCATTTTTTGTTTCTGTACGATATTCTACTAATCTTTCAAACCAGATTTTACATAATGCACCGACTGGTACAGAAACGAGCATTCCTAAGAATCCACCTATCATACTACCAATAATAAGAGATACGATGACGAGTACTGGGTGAATGTCAATACTTGCACTAAGTAATCTTGGGTTGATGATATTACCATCTACCCCCTGAATAATCAATAATGCGATAAATGCTTTTAAAGCCATATGTAAATCACCAGTCACAAGTCCTATAATCGCAATAGAGCCATATCCTAGAAATGGACCGACATAAGGAACGAGGTTCCCTATACCAACTAATAACGCAATCACAATCCAGAACTTGATATGTAAGAAACCAAACGCAATACTTACCATTAAAAACATAAGAAATGCATCAATGACCTGACCACGTACATAACCAGAGAATACACCTTCGATATCTACTAATAATTGGTGAATGACAGCATCTACTTGTCTACTAGTGAAGGCTTTAATACTCTTACTCCAATAGTTCCATAATTTTTCTCCATCAAGCATAAAGTAAATCGCAAAGATGATAGAGAATAGAAGGTTTGTGAAGAAGTCAGAAACCCTACTAATAGCACCTAGAATATTCGTTGTAAGACCATTCGCAAATGTTTTTAAGAACTGCTGTAATTGTACGGTAGAGATACTCATGGACTTTAACTGCACAATCAGATCTTCATAGAATGCATTCACATTCTTCGTAATAATACGTAAGAAATCACTCATGTCCTTGAATTGTGTTACAGCTAATTCTTTACCTATACTTCTAATCACGAATGCAGATAATAACGCAAATACAAATAACACAATTAAAGAAGTAATAGCGACCGATAACTGATGGCTGAGTTTCTTCTTTTTCTGGAAATAAGAAATACTTCTAAGAGATGATTCCACCTTTTCTACTAAAGGCTTTAATAAATAAGCAATCACAAAACCAATGAGCAAAGGTGTGAAAACCTGAGTTAAAAAGCCCCATCCTTTTTTAGCCCATTTTAGGATATCTGTCATGTTACTGCCTACTGCAATGACAAGATAAATCGCAATTACAGTTGCGACTACATAAACTGCAATCTGCGTATATTTTCTGTCTGGTTTAAAATGAAACATAATACCTCCTTACATAAGAGGACTAAAGAATCGTAAGATACATCTCCACCCTCTTAATACAACACTTGTATTTATATACTTCTCTGATACATCCTGACTGATTTCAAATAGTTCATCAAAGTCTTCTCTTAATTCTTTGACTGCATGATTATGGGTAAACCAGCAGCCATTTTCAAAGTGTAGATAAAGACTTCTAAAGTCAAAATTAATTGTACCAACAGCACCGACCTGATCATCGACTAAACATTGTTTTGAATGAATAAAACCTGGTGTATATTCATAGATATGAATACCTGCCTGCACAAGATGTGAATAATAACTTCTTGTCATTGCAAAGACAACAGCTTTATCAGGAATACCGGGAGTAATGATTCTGACATCGACACCTCTTTTTGATGCAAGAATGAGTTCTCTTTGCATTTCATCACTCAATATCAAGTAAGGTGTTGTGATATAAATATGATGAACAGCATGTTTGATCATATTTAAATAGACATTCTCACCTGTTTCTTCATCATCTAAAGGTGTATCAGAGTAAGGAACGATATAACCTTCCCCTTCTACTTGATACCTTTTTAAATAAGGTGTGAGGTCTTCATTGTCTTCTTTACTGGATGTCTGCCACATCTCAAAGAAAATTTTTGTGAGAGAGTCTACTGCATCACCCTCTAATCTTACTCCAGAGTCCTTCCATAGTCCATAAGGATGTGTATAATTGAAATATTCATCGGCAAGATTATAGCCCCCTGTATAGCCTACTAGACCATCTATGACAGTTATTTTACGATGATCGCGATTATTCATAAAAGTATTTAAAACAGGGAAGATAGGATTAAATACACGACATTGTATACCTTCTTCATGAAGACGTGTTCTAAACTTATTATTAATAAAGCCAACACTGCCCATATCATCATAAAAGACTCTGACATCTACCCCCTGTTTTACTTTTTCAACAAGAACATCTTCAATCTGTCTCCATGCCTTTGAATCTTCAATAGCATGATATTCCATGAATATAAATTCCTTTGCATTATTTAAATCTTTTAATTGTGTATCTAATGCTTCATTCGTAGAACTATAGAATTTCATCTTTGTATGATTAAAGACTGGGAAACCTAAAGATCTTAAATAATAAGCTTCAGTGGCATGAAGAGGATCATCACATTGCAGTTCTTCAAATCCATTTGTCTCTATTTGATATGTATTAAGATAGGCATTTACCTTATTGAACTTCTTCTGTACTGTCTTTAATAAAGAAGGTCTACCAAACATAAGATAAATAGCTAAACCAAAGACTGGAAAGATAAGAATCAGGACAATCCAGGATAACTTAAAAGCACTATTATCAGGTCTGCCATAGATACGTAATACGCATAAGAAAGCAATCAAGCTCATAATGATATCAAAAGCGGCATAATACTTAGATAAATATATCGCAAGTTTCACAATCAAAAAGACCTGAATAATAATCAGAACAGCAGCAATCATGACACGTAATACACTATTTTTTACTGCACTTTTACTTTCAACTGTATTCATAAAAACCTCCTATTGAAAAAGGCTTTCAATTAAGAAAGCCTATTAGAAATTCTTCTTTGCGACAACTAAGAAACGATATGTTGTCAACTGGAAATATGTATTCTGTTTAATCTCATCTAATGCATGCATATAGAAGCTCTTATATTGTGGTATATTTTCAGCCACTTCTGGAGCCACCTTACGGAAATATGTCTGTATCTGACGAAGATTATGGAAACGAATGTACCCTCTGTCTTCTTTTGTTTCTACAACTTCAAATCCTGCATCTGCAAGAGTCATAGCACAACTGTTCATATCCCAGACACCTCTCATCTTGAAAGGCATATACATAGATAAGAATTCATGAAGATTATCACTACCATTCTGATTCACAATGAAAGTACCATTTGGTTTAAGTACACGTAATACTTCATTCTTATCATAGTTAGAGAACTGATCCATTAATACATCAATACGTTCATCCTTAAATGGAAGTAAGTTAGATTCTGCAAGTTTTGTTGCTTTTACAGGTAATCCTTCTAAAGTGGCTTCTACTTCACTTGTTTCACTATAAGGTTCAATATCAAATGTAGCAGCTGGATAGTCTTTATAATCCTTTACAAACTGCCCTTTATCCACCGTCATAAAGGCAAGATGATCTTCTGGATGTACATAACTCTTAGTGATAGAAACTTCATCATAAAGTGGTGTAGAGACTTCATAACCATAGTCATCTTCATCTCCACGTTTTAATTCTTCAATTTCTTTCATTAAAGTTGTTGCAGATCTAATCTGCTGACGACATCTGAACTTACCATACTTGATAATAATAAATTGTACAACAGCATCCGCAATAACACCGCATGCCACAAAGATAATGAGTTCTAAGAACCACTGAGCTGACATAAATGCTGCTTCTGTACCACCAATCATAAAACAGATAATACATAATACAACCATGCTTGCTGTTCCTGTATAGTTGAAAGGACGATTGAACTGTTCAAACCATACTAAGTTATTCACTCTTAATGCACGCTTACGGCTGATTTCAAAATAGATCAGCTGGAATATCAACATTAATCCAACAAACACCAATAAAGTTGCAAGTAAAATTGCCATAGAATTCCCCCTTATTTGATCTTCTGACCTGTAAGAGTATAGTATTTATCTCCAATTGTGAAATAACCTTCTTCATGAAGAACTATTTCTTTTTCAATAGAATAAATTTCCTTCATACCATTATCCACATCATAGATATAAGAACGTCCATTCTTTTCTAATGCAAGATATGGATGTCCATCAAAGACTATTGCGGCTGTTTCAGGAATCTTTGTATAGATATCTGAAAGAGCTTCTTTTCCATTACAGTCATAAACCTTAAATTGGCCGTTCTTATTATAGGCTGCATAATATGAATTGCCTATGAATTCTAAACGAGGATATGATTCTTTTAATACATTTTCACCTTCTGCATTAATCAATTCATACTTATTATTCTTAAGCTGTACAATTGCACAGTTATTTTCATCATACTGATTTGCTTCCTGATAATAAGGACTGACCTTCTTACCATTGAAGTCATAATAAGCATAGCCTTTACCCTTCACAAATCCTGGATAACGAGACACTGTTAATTCATAAGCATAAGGATAAACCTGTACACCCTTTAATTCAGTTGTCTTCTTACCGTTATAGACTGTATGAGGTCCATACGCAATCTTCTTATTTCTAGAAATGAAATGTGTATTGTCTTTATAGTTAGAGTTTGTAGGAATAATCTGTCCATCTTTATAAAGACTGACTACATCTCCTGCAGTTAATACAACATTGTTTCTCTTAGTAATTTCGGCCCTTGTTAAAGCATACTCATTTGAATAGACCTTAGTACCAATAACACCAAGTGTATTCTTATTATAAGCATCATAAAGAATTGCCTGATCTTTACGTGATGCAAGAATAGAATAATTACCTACTTCCTTAATAGAAGTCTTCTTACCATTCTTTAAATAAATATTAATAGAATCATTGAAAGCTACAATAGAAGCATCTTCATAACTAGATGCATAATAAACTTTCTTCTTACCAACATAAATAGTCTTACCGTTGTTGATGACTTTATAAGTCTTATCCTTTACTACAACAGGAAGATTTGTCTTTAATAAACCAGTCTTTGCTGATGATTTATAAAGCACTTTACCCTTTGTATTTAATACTTCAATACCACCAAGTGATATATCAGCCGCTTTTGTTTTTGTTTCTGTATCTGGATTTCTTACTACTGTTACTTTACATGTATAAGTCTTCTTACCGACTTTACCTGTAATAGTCGCCTTACCTGTCTTCAAACCATAAACAGTACCATTCGCAACAGTCGCAATACCATAATCGCTTGTATCCCATTTAATCTTTTCAGGATCCACATTTGTAATTGTTAACTGTCCCTGACCACCTTTAATAACAGTCATTTCTTTCTGATCAATAACCTTAATAAGCTTATGAACTGTCACCTTACATGTATAGTCTTTCTTATCAATTGTGGCAGTAATAGTCACTGTTCCTTCTTTTTTCGCATGGATGATGCCATTTTCTACAGTGGCGATACTTTTATCAGAACTTGACCATTCTACCTTCTGATTTTCATAGTTGTTAATAGAAAGAGCTTCATCTGATTCCTCATCCATCTCAATCTTTGTTTCACTTAAAGAAAGAGGTTTAGCCTTTACAGTAATTTCTGCTTTAGCCTTCTGTTTACCAACCTGTGCAGTAATAGTTGCCTTGCCTGGTTTAACCCCTGCAATTTCACCACTCTGTGCTACAATAACAACTTTATCATTGCTTGTAGTCCATACTGCCTGATCTTCATCCTTCTTATTTAATAGCTGCAAGAAGATATGCTGATTCTTTTCAATAGTTGTCTTAGCAGGATTGATCTTAATCTGTCTCTTCTTAACAGTAACTGTTGCTTTATATTTCTTCTTACCAATCTTTGCAGTAATAACTGCTTTACCCTTCTTAAGACCTGTTACTTCACCAAATTCATTGACTGAAGCAATCTTTTTCTTATTAGAGCTCCACTGTACAACATCTTCTGGATTGGCCTTATCTAAAATATTTAAAACAACTTTCTGATCAGTTAAAAGAGTCACCTTAGTCTGATCAAGTCTTGGTACTCTCTTCTTTACAGTAACGACGCATTTTACTGTCTGTCCATTACTTGTTGCCTTTAATGTAGCTTTACCAGGACTCATTGTCCAAATATGGCCATTCGCAACAGTCGCAACAGCTGCATTACTTGTTTCCCACTTAATATCAGGATATGCATTTTCTATACCTAACTGACCTTCATCACCTACATAGAAAGTGGCTTCCTTATGAGAAATCTTAAAAGTCTTACGTTTTACTTTTACCTTACACTCTAAAGTATCATCTCCAACCTTTGCGCTAATAGTTGTTGTACCAGGCTTTAATCCTTGAATCACACCATTTTCTACTGTCGCAATCTTAGGATCTTTAGACTTCCATTTAATAGTACGAGCCCCATAGTCATTAACTGTTAATGTAGCTGGTTCTAATGTATAAACATCTAAAGAGTCATGATCAAAATATGGATGTAACGCTTTTACCTTAATTACACAAGTCACAGATGCATTATCTTTAGTTGCAGTAAGTACTGCAGTACCTGCATGTTTTGCATAAACATAACCCTGCTGGTTAATATTAATTACATCATTATCATTTGTAGACCAGACAACTGCATCATTCGCAAATACCTGTGTTAAAGTATTTTCTGTCATCTCTAGAGTTGATGCACTTAAATAAAGTCTCGTCTGTGGCTGAGTTTCACCTACAAGCATATTACCCTGTGTCTTTAAGCTTGTATAACGTCCTGGTTTTACAATAGTCTTACCTGTATTAGAAATGTAACCAGTCTGATCATTTGCATCAGTCACTAAATAACCGCCTTCAAAAGGCGTATAAGCCTTATACATATCTTTGGTATAACGCTGCCCTTTTGTATTATAAAGAGCATATAAACTATTCTTTCCTTCTTTCATGAAAGAACTCTTTTTTACATCATGATTATCGGATGATGATCCACAGCCGCTTAATATTAAAGCAGCAGCAAGGATCCCTATTACCTTTTTCATACTCTGCCTCCTTTTTATACAAAATCATTATAACATAATTCTTTACGTAAAAAAAATGAGAGATACCCTCTCATTTTATAATCTTTGTAAAACGATAATTTACATTCCATAGGAACATTAAGAATACAACAACTAACATACCAAAAAAGAATAATGGTTTCTGCTTTTCTACCAAGAAAACATTATAGAAGAATAAGACACATAATACCGTAACCAAGAAACTCATCACTAACATAATTAGGTTCTTTGATTGTCTTCTTAATTCAAAGAAAATAAGAATCTGTAACGCGATAGAAATTATAAAATATAAGTCTTTATAGTCCATAAGCGTATTCTCCTCTTTTTCTTTATTATACGACAAGATACTAAAAAAGGCCCTATAAAGGCCTCTTTTACATTAAATATGTAATGGATCGTTGTTTACACCGTAAACCTTCTTATCTTTTGTAGTCGCTACATAATATACTGCGCTATCTTCAGGTTTATAGTAAACTTCTAAAGTTTCAAGAGTGTTAAGCTTGATTCCCTTTTCCTTGATATCTTCTTTAACTAATTTTTCGATATCAGTCACATTAACATCTTTATTCATGAACTGTACTTCAATTTTTGTTTTCATGTGTGGGTCCTCCATTTCCTAATATGATAAAAACCACTTTTAATATATCACTTTTCTTTTTACAATCAACTATTTTTTCTTGAAAACATCAACTATTTTCCTCATTTATACATTTATACTTAAAATAATAACTGTTTTTACGCTTATCATATATAAACAAAATAATCAAAGTAATAATCATTAAAATAAGACCATAGAATAAATAAACAAGTAACAATCCCATAAGACTTGAATCAAACATCATCCCTGGTACGACAACAAGTGCCTGAATAAAGGAAACACTAGAAGCACCAATACGTTTAAAAGCAGCCTGAACTGAGAAGGCACATGAAGCATATTGTGCAAGTATTAAAACAAGTAGATCTATAAGAGGTATTAGAATCTTTGCCTTTTGATCAATATAGTGTCCTAGCTTCTTATAGCCAATAAAGCTAAGAAATGAAAGTAATATCGCATCTAGACAGATCATGTACCCTAGGTTATATCCAAAAGCCCAGATAACTCCACCAATGACTGCACCAATAATGGCCCCAAGTATTCCAAATGGTGAAGCCGTATGTTTAGTAATACGTTCATGCTTTTCAAAACAGTCAGAACATAATATATCTATTTCATCATCTAATAAATATACATTTAATGGTTTGCTTTGATGGCAGTGATGACATTGTGGGGACTGATTGATCTCTTCCTTGAGTTTTAAGACAATCTCTTTTAACTCTTCTTTTTTTATAGAAGTAGAAAGAACAAGTCCTGCACCTTCTTCATTCGAATATATACGCTCTACTGCATCTCTTTTAATAAAAAACTGTTCTAATATATCTCTTTGTGTTTTTGTATCTTCTGTTGTAAGCAATAAAGCCATTTTATGATGAGGTAATACCTGTAGTAAAAGATAGAAATGATCCTGAATATAGTAATAATAGTCTTTCTTAGGGGTTGGTTTAAAACCAATCGTTGTGAGTTCTTTTATCTTCATAACATACTCCTTTAAAAAAAAGAGAGAGTAATTCTCATTACTCCCCTTATTCTGATGCTGAATTTTTAGCTCTATAAGCTCTCTTACGATCAAGTTCAGAAAGATATTTCTTTCTTAAACGGATGTTATTTGGAGTGACTTCTACTAATTCATCTTCATTAATATAGTCAAGACAAGCTTCTAGATTGAAGTGTCTAGGTCTCTTTAATACAACTGTTGTATCTTTTGTAGATGAACGTGTATTTGTCTGCTGTTTACCCTTAGTAACGTTTACTACTAAGTCATTGTCCTTTGCATGTTCCCCAACAATCATACCTTCGTATACATCTACACCAGGACCAACAAACATTACACCACGGCTTTCTACACCACCAAGTGCATAAGCAGTAGTCTGTCCTGTTTCAATAGAAATAAGAACACCTAACTGTCTTTCACCTACTGCTTCACCTTCTAATGGGCGATATTCTAAGAATGAGTGGTTAATAATACCATAACCCTTAGTCATTGTTAAGAAGTTAGTCATGAAACCAATTAAACCTCTAGAAGGTACGATGTAATGAACCTTAGTCATACCATCCATAGAATCCATGTTTTCCATGATACCTCTTCTTAAGCCTAATGATTCAATAACTGAACCAATACAATCATCTGGTGCTTCGATTTCTACATCTTCATATGGTTCACATGTCACACCATCGATTTCCTTTAAGATAACATGAGGTCTAGATACCTGTAATTCATATCCTTCTCTTCTCATTGTTTCAATTAAGATAGATAAGTGTAATTCACCACGACCACTTACCATCCATTCTTCTTTATTCTGAATACGTTCTACTTTTAAAGATACATCCTTGTTTGTTTCTTTGAATAAACGTTCTTCAATCTTAGATGCAGTGACAAACTTACCATCCTGACCAGCGAAAGGTGATGTGTTTGTACCAAAAATCATCTGGATTGTTGGTTCATCTACATGAAGTAATGGTAATGGTTCTTCACAGCTTGGTTCACAGATTGTTTCACCAACACCAATGTCAGCTAAACCTGCAACAGCCACGATATCACCAGCACTTGCTTCTTCTACTTCAAATCTATGCATACCTAAATAACTGAATAACTTCTGTACACGGAACTGTGTCTTAGAACCATCAGCTCTTAAACATACAACATTTTCATTCACTTTAATAGAACCTCTCTGGATTCTACCAATACCAATTCTTCCTACATAATCATTGTAGTCTAATAAAGCCGGCTGTAACTGTAAACCACCTTCAACATCTACTGCTGGTGCAGGAATTTCATTGATAATCATATCGAATAAACAGTCCATATTAGGAACCTGAGTACTAATATCAGGATCTAATGAGCTTGTACCATTTAACGCTGAAACGAAAACAGTTGGGAAATCAAGCTGATTATCATCAGCACCTAATTCCATAAATAATTCAAGAACTTCATCCATAACTTCCTGAATTCTTACAACTGGACGGTCAACCTTGTTGATAACAACGATAGGTTTAACATGAGCAGCTAATGCCTTCTTTAATACGAAACGAGTCTGAGGCATTGTACCTTCATAAGCATCAACAACAAGTAAAACACCATCCACCATGTGCATGATACGTTCTACTTCTCCACCAAAGTCAGCATGGCCTGGTGTATCCATGATGTTGATCTTATAGTCTTTATAATGAATAGCTGTATTCTTTGCTAGAATAGTAATACCACGTTCTCTTTCTAAAGCGTTGCTATCCATAGCACGTTCAGCTAGTTCTTCGTGTGCTTCAAGTGTTCCTGATTTCTTAATAAGCTGGTCAACCAATGTTGTTTTACCATGGTCAACGTGAGCAATAATTGCTATATTTCTAATATTCATAATCGCACCTCTTTCAATTTTTAGATTATATCATAGTTCGTCTTCATTTCAATAAAGAATAGTTTTCAAGATGAGAAAAAGTTTAGGAAATTACACGTATTTATACAATTTCACACAAGCCCACAACTGCATAATATAGGAGTTCTAAGAATGAAAACACTCTCATATATAGCCATGGCTTTATAATCGTGGCTATATAGAAAGTGTCAAAAAAGTGTCAAAAAAATTTAACTGTCAAAAAAGTGTCAAAAATAAACTAAAGGAGATATAAGAAAATGAGTAAAATGAACGTTATGAAGAAAATTCAAGAAGCAAGGGGGGGGATAAACTCTTACTATGATTTGGATATAGAAGACATGGAAAAAATTTCAAATAATTCACATGATAGATTTTCATTAATTTCAAATGCTTTTACCTTTGGTTATATTCAAGGAATGAAAGCCCAGAAGGCAAAAGACAGAAAGAAAAAAGCATGATCATATTTATTTTATAGTCTAGTTGGCGCTAGATTATAAGAGGAGTACGCCAATACTTCTATAAAAGAATTATAAACTACCAAAAAGAAAAAACTACCAAAAAAGAAACCTCGCATATAAAAGAAACATCTCACAAAGAAAGAATTATCACATAAAGCATTATCATTCGTGGGGGTCGATTCATTCGACCTCCTTTTTATATGTTTAAGGTCACCTTTTTGGTGTAGTCCTAAATTAGGATTCCGTCACGAATTGTTACGGTATTCAATGCCCTTGTTGATAATATATGAGCGTGTGGCGCTCATTTTATTCATTTCATGTAAGATTTTTCTGTTTCATGTCATGTTTTATTGACTTATCTAATAGGGTGCCCTAAATTGGGGCGCCCTTACCTTCTGCAAGTGTTCCAGATACCCATAATATGCTTGTGGTGTTCGTTGTGGGTTCTCCATTTTGGAGATACCTTATATTCATATCATTTAAGCCCTTGAGAAGCATTTACATAAAATACCTATATTCTATCATCTTTAATATTAGGGCGCTCATGTGCCTTATATGGTGCTTATATAATAATGATACAGTCGCATTTTGCGATTTTATGCGCTGACCCGTCAAAACGACAGTTCAGCTTATCTTTTTCATTGAAAATAGATATAAATAGGGGGTGTTAATTTGTTCACGCCTTTTCTATTCCCTTCTATTTTCGATTCTAAGCGCCTTTTATAGATTCCCTTACACTTTATCAAATACAGATAAAACAAGGCTCATGTATTAATTTAAAAGGTGCTTGCCTGTCTTCTTGCTTCTGAACCAATAACATAAACATCTCTATCACATGATTCATGTATAAATGGACTGTCGCTCATTTTTGAGCAGCCCCACAATGAATAGGGGTTATATACCCTTAACGCTTTAATTCTTGATATTCCCTTTGTACTACGAATACATCTCGCTGACAGGAGACCTATATATAAAAACCTTGTCATTTCTTGCTATCTTAAAGTTAGGAGAGGACGTTTTATCCCCTCGTCTATTGCTATCTTTTGTATGATCATACGAAAAGACAAAAAGAAAAGACCTAGACAGATGTCTAAGTCCTCTTAAGGTGTATAAAAAGTTAAACGAATATTAGAAAACGTATTTATTATAGCACCATTTCACTATCTAGCAACATAACCATTCATGTTTATTAAATAATCCATGGTGCAGTTGCTTTTTATTTCATTCTTGGGTATTTGCTCATGTTTCTTATAAAGTGCCTTAGAATTGAGATATAGCCCATTTATCTAATAGCCTAGGTTTAATACTGCTTTAAAGCTAGAATAACATCACTCTAGAATGTTGGCTAATTCTGCAATGCCTTCATGGTAATATTTTTCTGCAACACGTGGGCTTATGCTCATTATTTCAGCGACTTCATAAGTCTCAAGGCTATCAATATATCTATAATAGAGTGCCATTCTATATTTTAGTGTAGTCACTTTGTCTATTGTATTGCGTATATTTTCCATTTCCTTCTTACATTCTTCTTTCATTACAATGTAATCATTCTTTATTGTTGGTTCTCCAATACGACTAATAGCCTTATTTTCAATATACGTTACTCTGTCTTTATAATTTCTATAACTCTTTAAATATTCCCTTACCTCGTTTGTTGTCATTCTCTCACCTCTCTCTAATTGTCATGGTGTTCTTAGTGAACGTTATTGGTATATCAATACCGACTTTACCGTTTGAGTTTTTGGCTATATGGATAAAATAGTTGTCCTCTGTCTTGAAATAGATAAATAGAACCTGTCTGGCGCTGTTCTCTATTTCCCCAGATTCTTTCAGACGGCTAAGCGTTGGGGCTTCATTCTCTCTATTCCTTGTGTTTCCCTGTTGGTTCTGTTGTCTAGAAACTTGAGATAATGCAATCATAGTTATATTGTGGGTCATTGACAGATTCCTAAGAGTTTTCGCTAATTCTGTTATTTTCTCATATTGTGAACCTCGCCCCATTCCTGTTATTAATCCCATATGGTCAATGAATACTATTGTATGTTCCTTAGGATCTAATTTATTTATGGTGGCTTGAATTGCTTGAATGCTTTTCCCTCCTGTTATCATTGTTATTCTTTTATGTTCTCCTATTTCCTTCATGGCTTCATCAATTCTATTTTTGAGTTCCTTATCTGTTATATATTTATATCTTTCAAGGGTTCTCATTGGTACACCACTTTGAATAGATACAAGGCGCTCGTATATGGTTTGTTTTGCCATTTCCATATTGAAATAGATACAAGGGTAGTGTTTAGACAGTTCACTAAGCATATTTAAGGCTAGCGCCGTTTTCCCTCCACCTGTTCCAGAAGCACTAATGACCATGAAATCATTTTGTTTCATATTTAGATAACTTTCAAGCGTTGGAAATCCTAAGCCCTTAAGTGCTATATTCTCATTGCTTAAGCATTCTTTTAAATCGTTTTCAGTAATATAAGCTTGTTTTACTATGCCTAGTTCATTTATCTGTTTGACTTTTTCCGTATATTCGTTAATATCACACTCCCCATTCTTGAGTTTATTATAAGCTTCTTTCAATAGATCTTCTTTGTGTGCTTGTATGATAGTTCCCTCTTTTGATAAGATAGCGCCTATTTGCTCAAGTGGGTTGCCTTCTATTATTTTGCCTAGTATATCCATATCAATATTTTCATCACTAGATATTATTGATAACATTTCATTGTCATTATTCTCTTTATGAATTTGTGCTATCTTTTCAAAAATGTATTTAAAATTATACTTCTTACCTTGTATAGTGAAGTCTTTTAAATAATCCTTAGTGATAGATAACTTGTCTATCTCTCCAATGTTTTTTAATAGATAACCAATTAAACACACTTGACATTCTTTTAATGTTTCTTTATCAATCATATTCCCTCCTTAATAGAAACCTTCATCATATGAACTCATATTATCCAATAGATCTTGTAGATATTCTTCTCTTTCTTCTTTTGTCAAATCATTAAGGCTTGAGTTTCTGTTTTTTGTGTTTGGGTTTTCCTCTATTTTATCTTCTATTTTATCTTCTATTTTATAGGTGTTCTCTGTGAACGGCTCATGATGTTCTCTGTGAACACCTTTGTTGTTCTCTGTGAACACCATAGAAGATTCACTAGCATTTTTATTACTCTCATGATGTTCTCTGTGAACGTCTACTAGTTGTTCATTATGACCATCTAGTAGGTGTTCTCTGTGAACACCATTATTGTTTTTATTAGGTTCATTTTGACCCTCATAATTAAAAGGTTTGATAGATAATAGGCGCTTTCTTGGTAGTGACTTTCTGTATAAATGACCTTCTTCTACAAGTCCATCTATAGCACGTCTTACTGTTGATTCGCTTTTACCTGTTACCTTATGCAGTGTTTTAGTACTTTCATAGTATGGTGAACCCACATTATTAAAACGTTCCACACGCCCTTTTATATAAGCTTGTTCTAAAGTTAACCCCTGTTCTCTGAAATCATCATAGATAATTACATATTTATTTTTTTGTTTTTTGTTTTCTTGCATATGATCACCACTAACAAAAAAGGAGCTTACGCCCCTAATTTGCCTAACTGCTTACTTTTGACGGCTTCAACAGAAGCGTTGATATTTACAAGGTTATCCATGTCATAGCCCTCATAAGTCAATTGAAATTTTCTTACTGCTTCTTGTGAATACATATGGGCTTTGCCTGTCTTGATTGCCTTCAATGCCCCTGTTTCTCTTAGATACGAAAGTGTAGTTAAACTTGTATGTAATAGTTCTGCGACCTCGTCAACTGTAAGCATTCTTAAATTATCCATATATTAAGCCCCCTTTAATTCTTCGTAAATATCACATAGAACGTCATTTAATTCTTTGAAAACCTTAGTAGCTTCTTTTTCGTTTGAATGTTCATGAATTAAATTATTAGTTCCAACGATTAAGTACACAATTTTTCTTTTGGCGTCCATTCCAGATAGTGCCCCATCTTCTAACAGGTCTTTGAACGTGGTTTTCTGTTCTTCTGGTTCTTTATGCTTCTTAGCACATTCAGCGCATAAATAACTAGTACTATCAAAAGATTCTAAATGTTTAATATCCTCATGATCTAATTTAATTTCCTTACCACATTCACAACAATATGTTATTAGTTCATCATCATAAATACCTGTTTCAAGTTTTCCGTCTTCTAAGTTTTTTCTTAAATAAATCATATTTACACCTCTTTCATTCATTGTATTTTTATTTGCTTGTTTCTATTTCTAAGAGTTTTTCACTCTTTCAATGTAAAAAGCACAAGCCCACTTTTAAACATTGGATTCAATACATTTCCCTAGTTAATTGAAGCAAGTTTTTTTATTGCGTTCATGTATTCTTGCTTCTGGTCTTCTGGTAGTTCATCTCTTAAACGTCTATATAAAGTCATTTCGCTTAATTCTAGCGCTTTACATAAATCCCATTGAGTGAGCCCATTATCCTTTAACATATCTCTAATATCTTGATTAGGTCTAGTCTTCATCAATCTCACCTCCTCCCACAAACAATATTACTCTATCAATTCTATCATTTCAACTTATTTCATGTATTTTTTATATATGTTCATACATAAAGAATGATAATTGTGCACAAAGTCCATATTTACTCACATTCATTATGTTAATACGCATGACTATATACAACAAATATTCATTGTAATATTTACAACTCATTTTCATGTGTATATAATGAAGGTGGTGAGAGATTAACAGATAAACGATATAAGAAAAAGGAGAGATAAAAAAATGAAAGGAAAACAGTTTTTGTGTGAGAACCCAATACCAGACCTTGTAAATCTTAGTAAATCATACTCAAACGTGAGCGTTAATATTGCATATGTTCCAAAACCTCAAGAATATAAGAAAATGGGGGAAATGAATTTTGAAGAACTAAGTAATTTCATTAATGAGTTGCTTGAAGCGCAAAAGCCTAATAAAAGTTTTAAAGAAGCTTTAAAATTTACTATTACAAAAGGCTCGCTATTATATAGCATAATGCAACAACAAAACATTAATACAATTGAATTAGGTAAGGCTATTGGGGTTTCTGGTGTTTCTGTTAGTAGGTGGGTAAATAATTCAGCAAACATCACAAAAGAAAACTTAAAAAAACTTGCTGATTATTTTGGCACAACACCAGATTATCTAAGTGGAAAAGATAGCCGACCAACTCCAGAAGAAGAAGCCGACCAAAAAACGTGTATATTATTCACAAAACAGCAACTTAAAAACTTTGGAATAAGCAATTTAGACAAGGAAATTTTAAAAGAATGTGGCTATTATCTTATAGATCCATATATCAATGATGAATATTACACTGAAAAAGTAGAACTTGCGACAATAACAGAAAATCAAACAATCAATGAAAATGAATGGATTACATGGGTGTATACAATAGGTTATTTTAATAAATTCCCTTCACAAATAGCATTGATAAAAACAAGCGACCTTGAAGAAATGGGCGTTGACTATTTAGACCATGAAATCCCTATTGACTATTCAGAAGAAATAAAAAACATAGCCCAATACGTGGACTATGATAAATTAAAACTTCTATTAGGAGATAGAAAAAGACAACTAGCATTTAATTTTGAAATGAGTTTAGAAAGTATCAAATAAAAAAATGCTTCTTTCCGACCGACCAAAGACAGAAAGAAGCAACTAGGAAAATGCACTAAGCCCAATGTTTAAAAGTGCCCTCGTGCACTCCTATTATACGTTTTGGGCTTGTAAAAATCAACGTTTAAGGAGGATAAAAATATCATGAGTATTAGAGAACGAAAAGGGAAAAAAGGCGTTTCATATCAAGTCTATTTTCCTTATAAGAACGAACTAGGTATAACGTGCACCTATAGAAAGGGTGGTTTTAAGACCAAAAGAGAAGCAAAGACACATGAAACACTAGTAAAAGCCCAGATAGAAAAAGACGGCTTTTTAAAAGAAGAATGTAATTTAACTCTTGATCAAGTGTTTAATGATTACTTTGAGACCTTTAAAAAGAAAAAAGTATCTAAAGCAACAATACAGCAATATGATAGCATTTATAAAAATCATATTAAACAGGCGTTAGGGTTCTATCAACTATCAAAAATCAAGTACCCAACATTACAGAAGTATTTCAACAACTGCTCTTCTATGTCTCAAGGTCTTCAATTCAATATCAAAAAGATTCTAAGCAATGTATTCAAATATGCTTGTAAATGTTGCTACATTGAAAATAACCCTGTCTCTCTGGTAGATCTAACAGGAATTGAACCAATGGAAAAGAAAAAGACTATTACATATCAAGAATTAGAAACAATAGTTCAAGCGCTCAAGTCTAGGCGTTGTCATGATTCATTTAAAAATGATTCTGTAATCATTTCTTTGTATATAGGCTATTATACAGGTTTTAGACTAAGTGAAGTCTTAGCACTTGAAAAGAGTGACTTTGATTTTACTAACAATGAAATTCATATGAATAAGCAACTAGATTATATCAAGGCGCAAACAAAAACATTAAAAACCACCACTAAACTAAAAACCAACTCTAGTAATGCAGTAGTTCCACTTGCTGAACCACTAAAAGAAATATTGGTGGAATGGTTCAAGGTAAATCCTTATGATCATGTTATTTGTGATGTGGAGGGTAATTATATTTTGCCTTGTTCATGTCAAAACACTTTAATTAGATGTTGCAACAAATTAAACATATACTTTCATTTTCATATGCTAAGACATACATTTATTAGTAACTTAGCCAATGAGGGAATAAGCCCACAAGTAACAAAAGAACTAGCAAGACATTCAAATGTTAATACTACAATGGACGTTTACACTCATGTAAATGAAGACAGTCAAAAACAGGCTATCAATGCCGTTTTTGGTTCAAAAAGTGTCAAAAAAGTGTCAAATGCTTCATTGCTAGCAAACTAGAAAACATTTTATATTGAGAATTGCTTTATTTTTTCAATTATATAGATTATTTGTAATTTTCAAGATGAGAAAA
>ULTB01049824.1_pt1 | contig 18629 bp, 14 predicted proteins | sample 1957251 | NCBI WGS metagenome assembly ULTB01 (sample SAMEA4835724, study PRJEB28245) | human gut metagenome | biome: gut microbiome; material: fecal sample | place: Denmark | collected 2008
CATGGTGCGCGGGGTGGTGCGCAGAGTCTGGCTGAGGACCTCGCCCTTGTATATCCAGACCTTCACGCCGATGCGGCCGTAGGTGGTCGCAGCCTCGGCGAAGCCGTAGTCGATGTCGGCACGCAGGGTCTGCAGGGGGATGGTGCCCTCGTGGTAGCACTCGCTGCGGGCGATCTCGGCGCCGCCGAGACGGCCGCCGCACATGACCTTGATGCCCTTGGCGCCCATGCGCATCGCGCGGCCGATGGCGTTCTTCATCGCGCGGCGGAAGCCGATGCGGCGCTCGAGCTGGCCGGCGATGTTCTCGGCGACGAGCTGGGCGTTCGTGTCCGGAGTGCGGACCTCGACGATGGAGAGGGCGACCGGCTTGCCGATCATCTTGCTGACCTGGGTCTGGAGCTTCTCTATCTCAGCGCCGCCCTTGCCGATGACCACGCCCGGACGAGAGCAGTGGATATAGATGCGGACCTTGTTGCTGTCGCGCTCTATCTCGATGGTGGGGACGCCGGCGGAATACAGGGTCTTCTTCAGGAACTTGCGGATCTTGTAGTCCTCGACGATGAGGTCGCCGACCTTGTCGTTCCTCGCGTACCAGCGGGAATCCCAGTCCTTGATGACGCCGACGCGGAGGCCGTGCGGATTAACTTTCTGTCCCATTTTTCTCCGCCTCCCTTATTCCTTCTCAGCCACGACGACAGTGATGTGGCTGGTGCGCTTGTTGATGCGGAACATGCGTCCGTGCGCCCTCGGCTGGCCGCGCTTCAGGATGGGGCCCGCATCGACGTAGGCCTGCTCGACGTAGAGCTTCTCGGGGTCCATCTCGAAGTTGTTCTCAGCGTTGGCAACGGCGCTCTTGAGCACCTTGATGACGTACTCGCAGCCGGCCTTAGGAGTGTTCTCCATGAGGGCCTGGGCGTAAGCGGCTTCCTTGCCGCGGATCATGTCGCAGATTATCTGCACCTTGCGGGGGGCGATGCGGACGAATTTGGCCTGCGCCCGCGCGGTTTTCAGTTCTTCCATGTCTTCTCCCCCTTACTTACCGGTCTTGCCGCCGGAGTGGCCGCGGAAGGTGCGGGTGGGCGCGAACTCGCCCAGCTTGTGACCGACCATGTCCTCCGTGACGTAGACGGGAACGTGACGGCGCCCGTCGTGGACGGCTATCGTGTGTCCGACGAAGGACGGGAATATCGTCGAGGCGCGGCTCCAGGTCTTGAGGACCTTCTTCTCGCCGGCGCGGTTGAGCTCGTCGACGCGCTTCAGCAGCTCGGGAGCGGCGAAGGGGCCTTTCTTTATGCTTCTGCTCATTTGTTGATACCCTCCTTACTTCGCGTTGCGGCGCTTGACGATGAACTTATCGGTGGGGTTCTTCGTCTTGCGGGTCTTGTAGCCCAGCGCCGGCTTGCCCCAAGGAGTGACGGGGCCGGGACGGCCGACAGGCGCCTTGCCCTCGCCGCCGCCGTGGGGGTGGTCGCAGGGGTTCATGACGGAGCCGCGGACCGTCGGACGGATGCCCATGTGGCGCTTGCGCCCGGCCTTGCCGATGCTGACGTTGGAGTGGTCGATGTTGCCGACCTGGCCGATGGTGGCCTTGCAGTCGAGGCGCACCTTGCGCATCTCGCCGCTGGGCATACGGACGGTGGCCATGCCGCCTTCCTTGGCCATCAGCTGAGCGGCGACGCCGGCGGCGCGGACGAGCTGAGCGCCGCGGCCGGGGTAGAGCTCGATGTTGTGGATGACGGTGCCGACGGGGATGTTCTCAAGCGGCAGGCAGTTGCCCGGCTTGATGTCCGCGGCGGCGGAGCTGAGGACGCTGTCGCCGGCAGCCAGGCCCACGGGGGCGAGGATGTAGCGGCGCTCGCCGTCTTCATACTCGCACAGCGCGATGAAAGCGGAGCGGTTCGGGTCGTACTCCAGGCGGAGGACCTGCGCCGCGGCGTCCATCTTGTCGCGCTTGAAGTCGATGACGCGGTACTTCTTGCGGTTGCCGCCGCCCTTGTGGCGGACGGTGATGCGGCCGTAGCTGTTGCGGCCGGAGTTCTTCTTCCTGACCTCTATGAGGCTCTTCTCGGGCTTGGCGTGCTTGTCGACGCCGTCGAAGCCGGAGACGCTCATCTGACGCCTTGCGGGGGTCGTGGGCCTGTAAGTTTTAATAGACATATCTCATATCCTCCCTTACGCCATGCCCTCGAAGAGCTCTATGCTCTTGGAGTCCTCGCTCAGCTTGACAACGGCCTTTTTCCAGGTCTTGGTGAAGCCCTGGGGATAGGCGCCGGTGCGCTTGGCCTTGCCCCTCACGGTGGTGGTCGTCACGCGGATGACCTTCACGCCGAAGATCTCCTCGACGGCCTTCTTGATCTCAATCTTGTTGGCATCCTTAGCGACCTCGAAGGCATACTTCTTGATGTCGAGGTCCTCCATCGACTGCTCGGTGATGATGGGGCGGATGACTATATCGTACGCGGTGGCCATCAGGCGAACACCTCCTCGATCTTCTGCAGCGCGGCCTTGTCGACCACGAGCACGCGGTTGTTCAGGATCTCATAAGCCGAGATGATGGTCGCGGTGGTCGTGGTGACGCCGGGGATGTTCCTGGCGGACTTCACAACGGCCTCGTCGACGTTCTCGGTAATGACCATGGCCTTGCCCTCGGCGCCGATCTTCTTGAGGAACTCGGCGAAAGGCTTGGTCTTGATCTCATCGACCTTCAGGCCGTCGATGACGAGGATGCTCTCCTCGGCGGCCTTGGCGCTCAGCGCGCTCTTGAGCGCGAGGCGGCGGGTCTTCTTGGTGAGGGAGTAGCGGTAGTCGCGCGGCTTGGGAGCGAAGGCGACGCCGCCGTGACGCCACACCGGGCTGCCGGCGTAACCGGCGCGGGCGCGGCCCGTGCCCTTCTGACGCCAGGGCTTCTTGGTGGTGTAGCTGACCTCGCCCTTGGTCAGAGCGCTCTGGGTGCCCTGGCGCTGATTGGCGAGATAGTTCTTGACGGACGCATGGAGGACGGCCTCGTTGGGCTCTATGCCGAAAACGGCCTCGGAGAGCTCGTATTCGCCGACTTTGTCGCCTGCCATGTTGTAGATGACTGCTTTAGGCATTTAACTCTCTCCTTTCTTTAGCCTCTGGCCGAACGCTTCTGCGGGTTCGTGCTGATGGTCGGGGTCGCGGGGCCCTTGCGGACGAACTTCTTGACGGAGTTCTTCAGGTACACGATGCCGCCCTTGGGGCCGGGGATCGCGCCGCGCACGACTATCATATTGAGCTCGGGGTCGACCTTCACAACGTCGAGGTTCTGAACGGTGACCTGCTCGACGCCCATGTGGCCGGCGCCGATCTTGCCCGGGAAAATGCGGGAGGGGTCGGTGCTGGAGCCCATGGAACCGGCGTGACGGTGGACAGGGCCGCCGCCGTGGCTGGTCGGGGTGCGTCCGGCGTTCCAGCGCTTCACGACGCCGGCGTAGCCGTGGCCCTTGCTGATGCCGGTGACGTCGACGCGCTCGCCCTCTTTGAAGACGTCGGCCTTCAGGACGTCGCCCACGTTCAGGGAGGAGCAGTCCTCAAGGCGGAACTCGTGCAGGTGCTTCATGAGGCCCACGCCCGCCTTGTCGAGGTGACCCTTCTCAGGCTTGGTGAGCTTCTTGGCGGCGACTTCGCCGTAGCCGAGCTGGACGGAGTCGTAGCCTTCCTTGTCCGCCGTCTTCTTCTGGACGACGACGCAGGGGCCGGCCTCTATTACGGTGACCGGAACGACCTTGCCCGCCTCATCGAAGATCTGCGTCATGCCGACCTTCTTGCCGATGATGGCTTTCTTCATGTCTATTTCCTCCTAACGGTTATTGGTTGAGAGGCCTCTCGGACTTCCCAACATGACCCTGCCCGCTCACGCAAGTCGCGGGCAAATGGGTTATAAATAAGGTATTGCGCTCAGAGCTTGATCTCGATCTCGACGCCGGCGGGCAGCTCGAGGCTCATCAGGGCCTCAACGGTCTTCTGGGTCGGGTTCATGATGTCGATCAGCCTCTTGTGGGTGCGGCGCTCGAACTGCTCGCGGCTGTCCTTGTACTTGTGGACGGCGCGGAGGATGGTGACGATCTCCTTCTTGGTGGGCAGGGGGATGGGTCCGGAGACCTTCGCGTCCGTGCGCTTCGCGGTCTCGACTATCGTCTCGGCCGCCTTGTCGATGAGCTGGTGGTCGTAGGCCTTGAGCCTGATGCGGATCATTTTCTTGTTGGTGTTTGCTGCCATGTTTTTTCCTCCTGAATTCGTACTTAGACGGCTCTCGCCGCCCAGTGGTACGGTGAGCGTTTTTTCATACACGCAACCGTGCGTATCAGGCCCCGCCCGAAAAATGGACCGGCTTTTGGCCGGTCATCCCCGTACAGGCGATATACGCCATGCACGAAAAAAGCTCAGCCGCCCGATTTCGCGTCCGTAGACGCCGGACATACTCCACGGAAGTTACCGGCATTCGCCGCAATCTCCCGCTTCATCGCATAATACGCCCACCCCTGGCAGGCGCTCAATTAGAATACCAAAGGGCGGGCGTATTGTCAATAGTTTTTTTGGATTTTTGACAGAAAATTTCGCATTATTTTTGTGAAAGATTTCAGAACCTGAAAAAAGAGGGCCGGCCAACGCCCGGCCCCGTTGTTTTGCGGGCTTTAAGCCTCGAGATAGCGCATCATGATGGCCGCGGCCTGGGCGCGGGTGGCGGTGGCGGCCGGTGTGACCGCGCCGTTCTCATCGCCCTCGATGAGGCCCGTGTACATGGCCCAGCTCATGGCCTGCTGCGCCCAGGAGCTGACGCTCCCGGCGTCCGGGGCGTTGATGCCGCTGCCGAGCGCGGGCTCACCGGCCAGGCGCCAGAGCATGGTCACGAGCTGCTCGCGCGTTATCGGCGCGTTGGGCTCCGTGCCGTCGGAGATGCCCTTCCCTACGACCCAGTCCTGCGCCTTGGCGTACCAGGTGGCGCCGCCGCTGGTGTCCACGCCCTCGGCGCGGGCGATGATGGTCCAGACCATCGCGCGCGTGAGCGTGTCGTTCGGCGCGAACACGCCCACATCAACGCCGTCCATCAGGTCGGCGTAGTAGACGTACTTGACCGCGTCATAGAACCAGTCGCCCTTCGTGACATCGTAGAACGGCAGCTCCGGCTCCGGCTGCTCCTCCGGTTCGCTGACGTCAGGCAGATTGCCCCAGACGGCGGTGAAAACCATATTGCCGGTGACCTTTACAGTCTGTTCCGCCTTGTAAGTCTCGCCGTTGCAGCTCCAGCCGAGGAAGATATACCCCGACTTGGAAGGAGCCGCGGGGAGGGCGTAGCTCTCGTTGAGCTTGTGGTTCGTCACCTTGTTCGCCGTTCCGTTGCCGTAGACGATGGTAACGGTGTAGGGCGCATAGGTGTTGAGGTCGCTCTCGTTCATGTCGGGAGCAACGTAGTAGACGTCGCTGCCGGTGACACTGCCGCCCTTGACCTGATCGCTGCTCGGAGCGCCGCCGCCCCAGTAGTTCTTGTCAACGTCAAGCTCCGTGGCTGCCTGCGCACTCTCGGTGCTGACATAGGTATTGCCGAGCACCCGGTTCTTTTCAAAGGTGACCTTGCCGAGGTCGGCGCCGTAGAACCAGATTTTGCCCGCGTTGTCGAAGGTGTTGCCGGTCACGGTGGTTACAGCGTCAGCGCCGCCGGCGAAGGACAGCTCCGTGCTGTCCGTGACGGTGTTGCCGGTGAACTCGCTGCTCTGCGCATGGCTGCAGATAGTGAGATCGCAGTCGGTTATGGCAGAGCCGGTGACCTTGATGTTGGAAGTCTTGACGTCAGTTCCCGGCTGACTGTATACGGCTATGCCGAAGTTCTCAATGGTGCAGCCGGTAACTGTCACAGTCTTGTCCGTTCCGCCGTTGCCGACGAACACGGCGTAATTGGAATTGGTGCCGCCGTACATCTTGACCTTGTCCAGCGTGCCGGAGACCATGGAAAAGCCGTTGCCGTTGGTCTGGAACCTGACGGTGAGGTCGTTGACCGTGAGATCCTCAGCGCCGTAGAACAGGTAATTGCCGTTGACGTTGGACTCGACCTTGCCGATGGTGACGGTCTTGCCGTTGCCGTTGATGGTCATGCCGTCGACGTTCCAGACCTGATCCCAGGTCTCAACATAGACGTCCCGAAGAAGCTCCACGGTGCCGCCGTCCTTAGCATCCTCAATGGCCTTGGCGAGGGAGGTGTAATTTTTGTTGCCGACTTTGGCGACGTAGGTTTTTTCGCCCGCGGGGGCGGTAACCGTATTTGTGCTGCCGCCGGAGGCATTCGCCGTCGTACTCTTCACAGTTACCGGCACGGAGACCGCGTCGCCGCCGCCTTCGGGCACGATGTCGAATATGTAGTCGCCCGCGCAGATGGTGTAGATGATGGTCCTTCCTTCTGTGTCATTTGTCTTTATCTCAGACTTGGTGGACTCGTTGAACGCGGTGATGGCACTGCCGTCGGCGTTGCGGACGGTTGCGCTCTCGGCATCCTCAAGCACCACGAGCACGCGATACTTCACCAGAGCCTTGGAGGCATCGTCCATGGTCAAATCGGTGTCATAGAGCCAGTTGAAGTGGGTGGCGTATATCACCACATTGCCGAAATAGTCGTTTTTCTCGATCTTGCCCTTTATGGCGCTGCCATTGCGGTCGGCTTCGGTGTTTCCGGCCCAGGTCAGGTACTGGGAGTAGTCCCAAATCTGGATGTATGCTGCATCCCAGTCGCCGCTGTCGAAGGTGTTGCCGGTGATGGTGATGTTGGTGTCATAAGCGGCCATCTTGCCCCAGTAGCCGTTAAAGGGGACATTGATGTTGATGAACTCGTTGTCGGTTATGGTTATTTTCCCGGCAGCGTGGCTGTCGCCGCAGGTGTCGTAGGCGTAGGCGAAGTCCTTGAAGGTGCAGCCGGTGATGGTGACGTTGGGCTGGTGGATAAACAGAGCCGTGCCCGTGCCGTCGCCGGTGAAGGTGCAGTTATCCAAGGTCAGGCTGTCGCAGGCGCCGAAGGAAACGATCGAGGCGCTGTTCTTGGAGACAAAGTTGAGTTTTTTCAGGGTGATGTCTGCAGCATTGAGCTGATTACTGACCGTGCTTCTCACCGTGAACGAAGCCGTCACGCCCTCGGCCGCCTCAACGGTAACGTTGGCGCGGGTGATGGAGAACATGTCGTAGCTGCCGGACTGCCTGATTGTCACGGTGACTTTGTCAGTGCCGTCTATTTTGTTTGCTGCGGTGATGGCAGCAGAAAGAGTCTTATATTTCGTATTTCCGACCACTGCCGCGTAGTTATCCACGGTGACCGGCTTATTATTGACCGTGGCTTCAATGGAGACAGTGACGCTTTCATTCTCGTTTGAGTCCAGCGAATTGTAGAAGCCACCGTGCGCCGTGATACTGTCGGTCACATCCTCAGAGCCAGAAGTCGCCTTGCTCACGGTTGCACTCGAATTCTTAATAGTGGTTTCTGACTTGCTGTTCATAACCACACCTGTCAGCGCACCAAACTCATTGCCCTGTTCCGGGTCAGGGTCGGTTATAGTCAGGCTGCCCACATAAGTGCAGTTGGACATGGTGTTTCCGTAGTGGAGGATACCAAGTATGCCGCCAATGTCGCATGTAGAGCCTATTACATCTATCTTAACGTCGCAATCTGTGACAGAGTGATTGCCCTCGCCCATGAAGCCGATGAGGCCGCCTAAATATGTGCGATATGCAACGCTTCCCTGCACGCTGTCAGCCTTAACATAGCTGCCGGTATCCCCGGTAACATCTACATTAGTGACATTTTCATAGGCGCTTTTGCCCAGCGCCCCACCAACATAGGAGAAGCCTTCTACCTTAATAAGGCCGGTTACAGCAATGTTGGTGTACTTCGACGTATAAGGAGTGCCTGCTACTGCGCCAACTTCAAGATAGCCCTTTACATCGGCATTGTGTAAAGTGAAGTTTTTTATCTCACCGACTGTGGTATAACCGAAAAGTCCGACGTTGCTCTTGTTTGGCGTACTAATTACCAGATTCGAGATGGTTTTCCCATCGCCGTCAAATGTGCCGCTGAACGGCTTGCCGGACTTTCCTATTGGCGTCCACTCTTTGTTGGCCAGGTCAATATTGTCGCCCAGCGTGATGGTCTTGCCATAGAAATTGTTGCCCTCGTTCACGAGCTTCGCAAGGCCCGCGAGGTCGGCGGCGGTGTTGATGGTGAACGCTGATTTGCTGGTATCATACCAGCCAGTATTAACGCTGCCGTCCCACGTGTTGTCGGCGGCGGCGCCTATTGTCAGCACAGCTGTCACAATGCACACTGCCAAAAGAAGCGTAAACAAACGTTTCTTCATCTTGTTTCCTCCCATACATTTAAAAGGTATCCGAGTCGGTACACCGACTCGGCAAAGGGCCATGGCCCTTTTTGCAGATATATATTGATAATATATCACATTTTCATGCCAATTTCAACCATAATATTGAAAAAGCCGGGCGGAGGTCATCCGCCCGGCTGGGTGTTTTCAGGAGGCCACGTTCTCGCAGAAGGCCATCAGCAGCTTGGCTGCTGCGGCGCGGGTGGTCTGGCCCTGGGGGTCGAGGTTGCCGAGGTTGTCGCCCTCGAACAGGCCCTTGGCCACGGCCCACTTCATCGCCGTTCCGGCCCAGGAGCTCACCTTCGCGTTGTCCTTGTACGCGGAGAGGTTGGTGCTGGCGCTGGTGCTGTACTTGCAGTACTCGGCGTAGCGGTAGAGTATCGCCGCGAACTGCTCGCGGGTGATGGCGTCGTCCGGCTTGAACACGTTGCCCTCATAGCCCTCGACTATGCCGTAGCGCGCGGCCCAGCGCACCGCGTCGTAATAGTACGCGCTGCTCTTGACGTCGTTGAAGCTGCTGCCGCTGACATACGGCTCGCCCTGCAGGCGCCACAGGATGGTCACCAGCATGGCGCGGCTGGTGGGGGCGCTGGGCGAGAAGGTGTAGGTGCCGGTGCCGGTCATGAGGTCCTCGGTGTAGACATAGCTCACCGCGTCATAGAACCAGTCGCCGGTCTTGACGTCCGTGAACGGGTTGGTCAGGATGCGGTAGCTGAACTCGACGGAGACGGTGACGTCGCTCTCGGGCATGGTGAAGTAGTACTGGTTCTCCTTCACGGCCTCGTAGACGCTGACCCTGCGGCCCAGCTCGTCGGTGGCGGTGATGCTCTTGACCTGATAGCCCTTGTCGGGGGTCACGTCGATGTAGATGCTGTCGCCGTCGATGCCGTAGTAGACGTAGCCGAAGTAGCCGGAGGGCTGGGCCTGCGGCACGGCGGTGCCGTTGCGGCCGACGTCCATGGTGATCTCGTGGTAGTCGTTGGTGTAGGTCGCGTGGATCTCGACGTCGCTGTCGGGCATGTAGAAGTAGTAGCTGTTCCAGTTCTTCTCGTCGCGGTAGACGGTGACGGTGCCCCAGTTGTCCGCGTAGACGGTGACGTCTTCGACTATGTAGTTGTTGTAGGGCGAGACGGTGAAGCTCACGATGTCGCCCTTGTCCGCGGAGGTGATGCCGCCGCTGACCGTGATGGTGCCGTAATAGCCGCTGGTCGTCGTGCTGATGTCGTACTTGCCCTCGCTTGTGAGGTCGACCTCAAAGTTGACGGAGTTGCTGGGCATGGTGAAGGTGTAGGTGAAATAGGTGTCGCTGTAACCCCAGTAGTTGTTGTTATAGACCCAGCCCTCGGCGGAGCTCCACACGGAGTCGATCTTGTAGCCGTTCGCGGCGCTGACGGTGAGGGTCACGCTCTCGCCCGCGTCGGCGGAGGAGATGGCGCGTCCGTTGACGTCGGTGAACGCGGCGGTGGCGCCGCGCCAGGGGTCGATGCTGCAGGTCAGGTCATAGAGGCCGTCGTCCCAGACGTTGTCGGTCTGCTTGAAGGTGACGTAGACGGTGACGTCGGAGTAGGGCATCCAGAAGGAATCGGTGCTGCTTATGGTCTCATAGCTGCCGTAGCTCCAGACGGAAACGGTGTCCACCTCGTAGCCGTTCCTGGGCACGACGCTGAAGCTGATCCACTCCCCGCCGTCGGAGGAGCTGGGGCCGCTGACGTAGCCCTCGGTGTAATCATAGCTGTAGGTGATGTCGTAATAGCCGGTATCATAATCGCTGCCGACGTATATCCACTCGCCGTTGTAGTAGATATAGCCGTTCTGATACATGTACTGCCAGTAGTCGTTCCAGCTGTTGAAATATGTCTCGTCGTACTCGTAGATCTCCCACGGCTTGGGTTGGTCATTGATGACCAGAGCCGCCGCGCCGGTGGGCAGCAGGGCCAGCACCAGAGCGAGTACCAGCAGGGTGCTGAGCAGTTTCTTTTTCATTTTTTCCTCCTCCAGTTTACATTTTCACTTTACATTATAGATTATCCGACAAGGTCGGTAAAGCGCACGAGCATGGCCGCGGCCTGGGCACGGGTGGCGGTGCCCTGAGGCTCGAGGCCGTTGGCGGTGCCGGAGAGCACGCCCGCGCCGGTGGCCCAGCGCATCGCATCCGCCGCCCAGGAGCTCACGCTCCCTGCGTCGGCATAGGCCGCGAGGTCGCCCGAGGCGGTGACGTCCACGCCGCGGCTCATCGCATAGCGGTAGAGCACGGCGGCGAGCTGTTCGCGCGTGATGGGCTGGTCCGGGCGGAAGCTGCCGTCCTCATAGCCCTCCACCACGCCGTTTTTCGAGGCCCAGGCCACGGCCGCGGCGTAATACGCGCTCTCGCTCACGTCGGAAAAGCCGCCGCCCTCGGCCTCGGGCGAGCCCGCGAGGCGGTGGAGTATCGTCACCAGCATGGCCCTCGTGGCCGGGGCGTTGGGCGAGAAGAGCCTCTCCCCCGTTCCGGTCATCAGTCCGGCCGAATACGCGCGGAGCACCTCTTTGCTGAACCAGTCCGAGGCGGCGACGTCGTCAAACGGGCCCGCGAAGCTCACGGTGACGGTCACGGCGTCGTCCGGCATGGAGAAATAGTACTTGTAGACCCCGTTCTCGGAGCCGGAGGCGTAGCACTGCACGGCGCTGCCCGAGGCGGTGGTTATCTTCGGGTTCTCCGGGGTGTACATCGCGCTGGGGGTGACGGTGAAGTATATGTTGTCCCCCGCAACGCCCTTGTCGGTCTCGAGCGCGACGCTGCCGAGGGCGCTGTCGAACTCGGCGGTGACGGCGTGGCTGCCAGAGGCGAGGACCGGGCTGCACAGCAGCGCGGCGGCGAGCAGGATGCTCAAAACTCTCTTTTTCATATGCGGTGCCTCCCGTAGAGCGCGGCTGAGTGTATCAACTATATCAATACATACGATAACACACTTTATTCATATTTTCAACTGTATAAAAAACCAAGCCGGGCGGTTTTTCACCGCCCGGCTCTTTGGGCTTGGGTATTACTTTATGTAGTTGTAGAAGTTCATGAACATCTGGGCGGCGGCGGCGCGGGAGGCGGTGCCCTGCGGGTCGAGGACCCGGGCGGAGGTACCGGTCACGACACCGGACCTGACGGCCCAGCTCATGGCGTCATAGGCGTAGCTGCTGACCTTGCCGGCGTCGGTGTAGCCGGAGATGTCGGAGCCGTAGCCGGAGAAGCCGAGCCACTTCGCGTAGCGGTACAGGATGGAGGCCAGCTGCTCACGGGTTATCGCCTGATCGGGGGCGAAGGTGGTGCTGGTCATGCCCTCCACGATGCCGTTCTTGGCGGCCCAGGCCACGGCGGTGGTGTAGTAGCGGCCCGCGGCCACGTCGGTGAAGCCCGCGGCGGCCTCATACGGCTCGCCCGCCATGCGCCAGAGCATGGTGACCACCATGCCGCGGGTGATCGTCGCGTCCGGGGCAAACCTGTAATAGCTCACGCCGTCCATGATGCCCTTGTCGTACACGAACTTCACCGCGTCGTAGTACCAGCTCGTGTAGGCGACGTCATTGAAGGGCAGCGCGGAGGCCGCGGGGGCGAAGTACGCGCTGACGGTGACGTACTGGTCGGGCATGTAGAAGTAGTAGACGCCGGCCTTCTTCGCCTCGTAGACCTTGAGCTGGTCGCCCTTGGCGGTCTTGACGAAGAGGCTGCTCAGCACATAGCCCGTGTCGGGTGTGGCGGTGACGTAGACTATCTGCCCGTCGGCCGCCCAGGTGGTGTCCGCCTTGAGCGAGCCGTTCGCGGCCTTGTCGACGTAGACGATGTGCTCGGACACGGCCTCGGTGAAGTCGACGTAGAGGTTTACGTCGCTGTCAGGCATGTAGAAGTAGTAGACGTTGTCGTGCTTCCAGCTCTGCCAGTAGTCGACGCTGCTGCCCCAGTAATTGCGCTCGCTGATGCTGAGGCTGTTCATCGCGTAGCCGTTGTAGGGCTCGACGATGACCTGGACAAGGTCGCCCTTGCTCGCGCTGGTGTAGGGCACGAACCTGTCAAGGGCCTGGCTCCAGACGTTGAGGGTGACGTTGCCGAAGCGCCCGTCGTAGATGCAGGCGATGTCGCCGTCATACCAGGTGTCGAAGGTGGCGACGACGTTGACATTATTGGCGGGCATCTGGAAGCTGTAAGTACCGGTGCGGCTGTAGTACCAGTTCCAGTACCAGTCCCAGGTGATCTGGCTGGTGACGTCGTAGCCGTCGACGGTCAGGGACTTGAGATAGTAGCCGTCGGAGGGCTGGACGTAGACGGTGACCCAGGTACCGGCTTCGAGGCCGGTGGACTTGTCAGCCCAAGCAGAACCGCCAGTTGTGCTGCTGACATTTACGTTGTAGGTGTCAGGCACAACAACAGGGGGCGGGGTCTCGACCTTTTTGAACGTCGCGCTGACGGTGACGTCATCATTGGGCATGGTGAAGGTGTTGCCGGACACCGACACAGGAGTGCCATCTTTAGCAGTCACCGAGTAAGACACAAATTCGTAGCCTTTTTCAGGAGTGTTGCTAAGGGTCACCAGTTGTTCCTCATAGGCACTGCTTGCCGGGCTAGTGGCCACGCTACCTCCAGTTATGTTTGTGTCTACATCAATACTGTGTGTGGGAATTTCCTTGAAGGAAGCGGAAACTACTACATTGTAATTACCTATGGTAATTTTGTTATCAGTGACCGCAACGCTATCTTCACTATTGGCTTTCTTGGCGGTTATTACCCCATCCAGCGCAAATCCAGCGTTTGGTTTAGCGGTAAGAGTGATTACATCTTTCTCAAACGCAGTTTTACTGCTAACTTCAACGGTCCCACCCGTCATATTAGGGTCAACCGTAATCGTGTAAACTGGCTTGAAGGCGGCAGTTATTGTGACCTCCGTCACGCCTTCTTCTACGTTAAAATCATGAGAATAGGTCTCACCAGGAGCTACATCGATTGAAAGTTCTTCCCCGTCTCCAATTTTGATTTGTTTTAGTCCGTAGCCAGAATCCGGGTCAGCTGTCAATGTGTAGCCGTTGGAGTTCTCGGTTACAGAGATTGAACCATAAGTATAACCGCTTCCATTAGTACCAAAATCACCATTGTCGTAATTCTTGTACTTGAACGTAACCCCATCCGCCAGTACGCCAGCGGGCAACAGCGCTAGCATAAGGCAGAGTACCAGCGCGGCTGCCATCAGTTTTTTGAATTTGGACTTCATTTTCATCTACCTCCATTCATTTTATAATCAAAAAGTCCAGCCAGATTTATATGAGCAGGGGCGCCGGTGGTTTCCTGATTCTGTTTTCCGTTCTCCGCGTCCCTGTTGCGCAAAATCCTCCGGTTTATCAAAAGTATACCAGTAAACTGTATTAATTTCAAGATACAGCCGGGCTGATTTAAGGAATATTTAAGAATCGACATTTTCCCCGCGAAAATGTTTGACACACTCCGGGGGCTGTGGTAGTATTATGTAGTGGTAATTGGCTGCGATGGGGAGAAGTAAGCTCTCACACCGGTCTTCAGAGAGGCGCCGCCGCCGGCTGCAAGCGGCGCTGTCCAGGAGAGTCCCGAAATGCGCCCCGGAGCCTCGGACGGAGGAAATGCCGTCCCGTCTGCGCCGCGTTAAGGCGCTGCCCGGTATCAGCCGGAGAGTGATAAGCGAGAGTGGAACCGCGTATGAACTGCGCCTCTCATGCCGTCAGGCATGGGGGCTTATTTTTTTGTTCAACGTCTCTCCTTATCGACAGGAGGTAAAAATGTTCAAAGACCTGCGCGAAACCATTGAGGCCTACAAGGCCCGCGACCCCGCTGCCAGAAGCTCCTTCGAGGTCTGGCTGCTCTACCCCGGCATCAAGGCCACCCAGAGCCACAAGCGCGCGCACTGGTGCTACACCCACGGGCACAAGCTGCTTGCCCGCATCATATCCCAGCACAGCCGCAAAAAAACGGGAATCGAGATACATCCCGGCGCAAAAATCGGAAAACGCCTCGTCATCGACCACGGAATGGGCATAGTGATAGGCGAGACCGCCGAGATCGGCGACGACTGCCTCATCTATCAGGGCGTCACCCTCGGCGGCACCGGCAAGGACACCGGCAAGCGCCACCCCACCATCGGCAACAACGTCCTCATCGGCTGCGGCGCCAAGGTGCTCGGCCCCTTCACCGTCGGCGACAACTCCCGCGTCGCCGCAAACGCCGTCGTCCTCTCCGAGATACCGCCCGACTGCACCGCCGTCGGCTCCCCCGCCCGCGTCGTCAAGAAGAAGGGCGAGAAGGTCGACTACGTCCGCAACGTCGAACAGATAAACGTCACAGACCCGCTCGTGCAGGAGGTCAAGGCCCTCCGCGCCGAGCTCGAGAGACTCAAGGCCGCCGCAGGCGACGACATGAGATAAAATACGGAGGTATGCAAAATGAAGCTGTATAATTCCGCCACCCGCACCAAGGAGGAGTTCGTCCCCAACCACCCCGACATCGTGAAGATGTACACCTGCGGCCCCACCGTCTACCACTATGCGCACATCGGCAACCTCAGAAGCTACATCATGGAGGATGTGCTGGAGAAGTACCTGCGCTACGCGGGCTACAACGTCAAGCGCGTCATGAACATCACCGACGTCGGCCATCTCTCCTCCGACGCCGACACCGGCGAGGACAAGATGCTCAAGGGCGCCAAGCGCGAGCACAAGACCGTCATGGAGATAGCCAAGTTCTACACCGACGCCTTCTTCGACGACTGCCGCAAGCTCAACATCAAGACCCCCGACGTCGTGGAGCCCGCCACGAACTGCATCGACGAGTATATAAAGATAATCTCCAAGCTCATGGACACGGGCTACGCCTATTTCGCGGGCGGCAACGTGTACTTCGACACCTCGAAGCTGGAGAAATACTATGTCTTCAACGACTTCGACGCAGACGACCTCGACGTCGGCGTGCGCGAGGGCGTGGAGGAGGACACGAACAAGCGCAACAAGAACGACTTCGTCCTCTGGTTCACGAAGTCGAAGTTCGAGGACCAGGCGCTCAAGTGGGACTCCCCCTGGGGCGTAGGCTACCCCGGCTGGCACATCGAGTGCTCCGGCATCAGCATGAAGCACCTCGGCGAGGACCTGGACATCCACTGCGGCGGCATAGACAACGCCTTCCCGCACCACACCAACGAGATCGCCCAGTCCGAGGCGTATCTGGGCCACAAGTGGTGCAACTACTGGTTCCACGTCCTGCACCTGAACACCTCGAGCGGCAAGATGAGCAAGTCCAAGGGCGAGTTCCTCACCGTCTCCCTGCTCGAGCAGAAGGGCTACGACCCGCTCGCCTACCGCTTCTTCTGCCTGCAGAGCCACTACCGCAAGAGCCTGGTCTTCACCTGGGAGAACCTCGACAACGCCGCGCTCGCCTATCAGAAGCTGGTGAACCGCATCGCGGCCCTCTCGGATGCCCCCGCTGCCTTAGACGAAGCTGAAATGCAAAAGTTGCGCGAGGGCTTCACCGCCGCGCTCGACAACGACCTGAACACCTCCCTCGCCATCACCTCGCTCTACGACGCGCTCAAGGCCCCGGTGAACGACGCGACCAAGCTGGCCATCGTCGCCGACTACGACCGCGTGCTCGGCCTCGGCCTCATCGACGCCGCCGCCAAGCTCCGCAAGCAGGCCGAGCCCGAGGAGAGCGACCCGCGCATCGAGGCCCTGCTCGCCGAGCGCGCCGCCGCCAAAAAGGCCAGGAATTTCGCCGAGGCCGACCGCATCCGCGACCAGCTCAAGGCCGAGGGCATAACCATCATCGACACCCCCCAGGGCGCCAAGTGGAAACGTGATTGACAAGTATTTCGCGAGGAGATATAGTGTAACCATCCCATAAAACTCAACGGGAGGTATTATAATGTACTGCACCAAGCGCATAACAGACGATATGGTCTGGGTCGGCGCGGACGACAGGCGCCTTGCCCTCTTCGAGGGGGTCTACGGCGTGCCTGACGGCGTGTCCTACAACTCATACCTCATCCTGGACGAGAAGACCATCCTCTTCGACACGGTCGACAAGGCCGTGGCCCACAACTTCTTCGACAACGTCGCCCACGAGCTGGCTGGGCGCAAACTCGACTACCTGGTCATCTCCCACATGGAGCCCGACCACGCCGCCACCATTGAGGACATAGCCCTGCGCTACCCCGAGGCGAAGATAGTCTGCAACGCCAAGATCCGCGACATGCTCGCGCGCTTCTTCCCCACCGACCTCTCCGAGCGGCTGCACCTCGTCAAGGAGGGCGACAGCCTCTCCACCGGCCGCCACGAGTTCACCTTCGTCATGGCCCCGATGGTCCACTGGCCCGAGGTCATGATGACCTACGACAAGACCGACAAGATACTCTTCTCCGCGGACGCCTTCGGCTCCTTCGGCGCGCTCAACGGCCGCATCTTCGCCGACGAGTGCGACTTCATGAACGAGTACCTTGACGAGGCCCGCCGCTACTACACCAACATCGTCGGCAAGTACGGCCCGCAGGTGCAGACCGCGCTGCGCAAGGCCGCCGGGCTCGACATCAAGTACGTCTGCCCGCTGCACAGCTTTGTCTGGAGGCAGGGCTTCGGCGACTTCCTCGCCAAGTACGACCAGTGGAGCAGCTACACCCCCGAGGTCAAGGGCGTGCTCATCGCCTACGCCAGCGTCTACGGCCACACCGAGAACGCCGCGAACATCCTCGCCGCCAAGCTCTCCGACCGCGGCGTCAAGGTCAAGATGTACGACACCTCCGTCACCCCCTCGAGCTACATCCTCTCCGACGCCTTCAAGTACAGCCACCTCGTGCTCGCCGCGACGACGTATAACGCCGGCGTGTTCGTCACCATGGACCAGCTGCTGCACGAGCTCGTGACCCACAACCTGCAGAATCGCAAGGTCGCCGTCATCGAGAACGGCTCCTGGGCCCCCACCAGCGGCGGGCTCATGCGCGAGATGCTCTCCCAGCTCAAGGGCACCGAGTTCATCGGCGACACCCTGACCGTCAAGAGCGCCCTCACCGAGGGCCAGCTCGCCGAGCTCGACGTCCTGGCCGACGCCATCGCCGCCGACGTCCTGCCCCCGAAGCCCGCGCCGGTGGAGGTCAAGGTCAGCGCCGAGAGCGGCATGGACGGCGTCTATGAGGTCGAGAACGCGGCCTTCAACAAGTTCAGCTACGGCTGCGAGATCCTCACCACCCGCGTGGACGGCAAGGACTACGGCTGCGTCATCAACACCGCCGGCCAGATCACCAGCTCCGACCCGAAGAAGATCACGATAAGCTGCATCAAGGCCAACTACACCTGCGACATGGTCGCCAAGGCGGGCATCTTCAACCTCAGCATCCTCACCGAGGACGCGCCCTACGACATCTTCAAGCACTTCGGCTTCCAGTCGGGCCGCGACGTGGACAAGTTCGCCGACTGGCCGGACGACCTGCGCACCGTGAACGGCGTGCGCTACATCGGCAAGCACACCAACGCGGTGCTCTCCGCCCGCGTCATCGACTCGCGCGACTGCGGCACGCAGATGCTCTACATCGCCGAGGTCGTCGAGGCCCACGTGCTCTCGGACAAGCCGAGCTGCACCTACAGCTACTACCACGCCCACATCAAGCCCAAGAAGGCCCCCGCGCCTCCGGCCGTCGAGGGCTGGATCTGCAAGGTCTGCGGCTACTTCCACGAGGGCGCGGAGCTGCCCGCGGACTTCGTCTGCCCGCTGTGCAAGCACGGCCCCGAGGACTTCGAGCACTACGTCCCGGCCGTCGTCAACAAGAAGAAGGGCTGGCTGTGCACCGTCTGCGGCTACTTCTACGAGGGCGAGACTCTCCCGCCCGACTTCGTCTGCCCCATCTGCCACCACGGCGCGGACGCCTTCGAGCCCGCCGAGCAGTGAGCGCAGCTGCGTGAATAACGAGACGCCCCGGGTAACCCCGGGGCGTTTTATTAACATTTGGCTTGACAATGGGCGGGATATGTCATATAATAGCCAAGCGCTTGTATAGGGGAATAGCTCAGCTGGCAGAGCGACGGTCTCCAAAACCGTAGGCCGAGGGTTCGAAACCTTCTTCCCCTGCCACCCCGGGATGGATATCCATCCCGGGGTTTTGCGTTGCTTATAAGGTGACCTCCGGAGGGGGGTCCTTTTTTTGCGCCTTGGTGCGGGTGCGCCGATACGTTGGGCGGTGGTCGATGGCTTGTACTGCCTTTCGACCCCATTTCTTTGGTGCTTGCCCA
>ULTB01005422.1_pt1 | contig 18572 bp, 13 predicted proteins | sample 1957251 | NCBI WGS metagenome assembly ULTB01 (sample SAMEA4835724, study PRJEB28245) | human gut metagenome | biome: gut microbiome; material: fecal sample | place: Denmark | collected 2008
GAGGCATTGCCGGTGCCACCGGACGTGATGCAGACCTTCTTCCCGAATATCCCGGTGGCCACACCGACCACCTTCCTGGTCAACGTCAACACGCTTGAGGCATTACCGCTTTTACAGGGGGCAACGGATGCTGCCGGTTTTATGGCGCGGATGGATACCGTTCTGCAGATGTACGGAGGGAAAAAAGGTGCGAAATAAGCAGGTGGTGTTACTCATTGCCGGAATATCCGGCATCGCGACGGGAATAATCGTCAGCCTGAATATCCCCTTTATCCATCAGGGGCTTTTTTATCCCGCTAGCCCTGTAGAAATTGTCGTTTCGCTGTGCCTTACCTTTTCTGTTTCTGTTGTGTTTTTTGTGGGGGCAATTGTGGGATGGATTTCGGTGTCTGAAATATATTACAGCCGCAGGACTGGACGGAAATATCGGGATATTCCTGCTGAAATGTCGTATGCGCCGGGAGAACACATTAAGGGAGGGCAAGAATGATGCCACGCATTAAACCTCTTCTGGTTCTTTGTGCTGCTTTACTGACGGTCACACCCGCAGCGTCAGCGGATGTGAACAGCGACATGAATCAGTTCTTTAACAAGCTGGGCTTCGCCTCCAATACCACACAGCCGGGCGTCTGGCAGGGGCAGGCCGCCGGTTATGCTTACGGTGGCTCCCTGTATGCCCGTACTCAGGTCAAAAATGTTCAGCTGATTTCCATGACGCTGCCGGATATCAATGCCGGATGTGGCGGCATCGACGCCTATCTTGGCTCGTTCAGTTTTATTAATGGCGAGCAGCTGCAGCGTTTTGTTAAGCAGATTATGAGCAATGCTGCCGGTTACTTTTTTGACCTTGCCCTGCAGACAACGGTGCCGGAAATCAAAACCGCAAAAGACTTCCTGCAGAAAATGGCAAGCGACATTAACAGTATGAACCTCAGTTCCTGCCAGGCGGCACAGGGGATTATCGGCGGGCTCTTCCCCCGGACGCAGGTGTCCCAGCAGAAAGTCTGTCAGGACATTGCCGGTGAGAGCAATATTTTTGCTGACTGGGCGGCTTCCCGGCAGGGATGTACCGTTGGCGGGAAATCTGACAGTGTCAGGGATAAAGCCAGCGACAAGGATAAGGAGCGGGTGACCAAAAACATCAACATCATGTGGAATGCGCTTTCCAAAAACAGAATGTTTGACGGCAACAAAGAGCTGAAAGAGTTTGTGATGACGCTGACCGGCTCACTGGTGTTTGGTCCTAACGGCGAAATCACACCCTTGTCAGCCAGAACCACTGACCGCTCAATTATCCGGGCCATGATGGAAGGCGGCACAGCAAAAATTTATCACTGCAACGATTCTGATAAATGCCTGAAAGTGGTGGCAGACACACCGGTGACCATCAGCCGGGATAATGCACTGAAGTCTCAGATTACTAAACTTCTGGCCAGCATTCAGAACAAGGCGGTCAGTGACACGCCTCTGGATGACAAGGAAAAAGGCTTTATTTCCAGTACCACCATCCCCGTCTTCAAATACCTGGTTGACCCGCAGATGCTCGGTGTTTCCAACAGTATGATTTACCAGCTGACGGACTATATCGGTTACGACATCCTGCTGCAGTACATTCAGGAGCTGATACAGCAGGCCCGGGCGATGGTGGCCACAGGAAATTATGACGAAGCAGTTATCGAACATATTAACGACAACATGAATGATGCCACCCGGCAGATTGCGGCGTTTCAGTCACAGGTGCAGGTACAGCAGGATGCGCTGCTGGTTGTCGATCGTCAGATGAGCTACATGCGTCAGCAGCTTTCCGCCCGCATGCTCAGTCGTTACCAGAACAACTATCACTTCGGAGGGAGCACGCTGTGAATGAAGTTTATGTGATTGCCGGTGGTGAATGGTTGCGGAATAACCTGAACGCCATTGCCGCCTTTATGGGAACCAGGACGTGGGATTCCATCGAAAAAATTGCGCTCACATTATCTGTTCTCGCAGTGGCTGTGATGTGGGTACAGCGGCACAACGTGATGGATTTGCTGGGCTGGGTGGCCGTGTTTGTGCTTATCAGCCTGCTGGTTAATGTCCGCACATCGGTGCAGATTATTGATAACAGTGACCTGGTTAAGGTTCACCGGGTGGACAATGTGCCGGTCGGACTGGCGATGCCACTTTCACTGACGACCCGTATCGGGCATGCGATGGTGGCAGGTTATGAGATGGTGTTCGCTCAGCCTGACAGCGCCACCTACAGCAAGACAGGCATGCTGTTCGGGGCGAACCTGATTGTGAAAAGCACCGATTTCCTGTCCCGGAATCCGGAAATCATCAATCTGTTTCAGGACTACGTCCAGAACTGCGTGCTGGGTGATATTTACCTGAACCACAAATACACGCTGGAAGACCTGATGGCCTCCTCTGACCCGTACACCATAATCTTTTCTCAGCCCAGCCCTTTACGTCAGGTGCCGAATAATAATTACAGTTTTCTGCAAAGCTCAGAGCCGTTTGTGTCCTGTAAGGACGCATCCGTCGGACTGAAGGATAAGCTGAATTTTGATACGAATACCGGAGGCAAGACCTGGCATTATTATGTGCAGCAGATATTTGGCGGCAGGCCGGACCCTGACCTGTTATTCAGACAACTGGTGAGTGACAGTTACAGTTATTTCTACGGCTCCAGCCAGTCTGCCAGCCAGATTATGCGCCAGAACGTCACCATGAATGCCCTGAAAGAGGGTATCACCAGTAATGCGGCCCGCAATGGTGACACCGCCAGCCTGGTCAGTCTGGCCACCACCTCATCGATGGAGAAACAGCGTCTGGCGCATGTAGCCATTGGTCATGTGCTGATGCGAAACCTGCCGATGGTGCAGACCATTCTGGTGGGCATTACCATCGGTATCTTCCCGCTTCTGGTACTGGCAGCTGTCTTCAACAAACTGACGCTGTCTGTACTGAGAGGCTATGTGTTTGCCCTGATGTGGTTCCAGAGCTGGCCGTTGCTGTATGCCATTCTGAACAGTGCCATGACATTCTATGCGAAGCAGAACGGGGCTCCGGTCGTGCTATCTGAACTCTCTCAGATACAGCTGAAATACTCCGACCTGGCTGCCACTGCCGGGTATATCTCTGTCATGATACCTCCGTTGTCATGGGTGATGATAAAAGGCCTTGGGGCAGGATTTTCCAGTGTGTACAGTCATTTTGCTTCTTCCTCCATCAGCCCGACTGCCAGTGCGGCAGGCAGTGTGGTGGACGGTAATTACTCCTACGGCAACATGCAGACGGAAAACGTGAACGGCTTCAGCTGGAGCACCAACAGCACCACGTCGTTTGGTCAGATGATGTACCAGACCGGCAGTGGCGCAACCGCCACACAGACCCGTGACGGTAATATGGTGATGGATGCAAGCGGAGCGATGTCCCGTTTACCGGTCGGTATCAATGCAACGCGTCAGATTGCAGCGGCACAACAGGAAATGGCCCGGGAAGCATCGAACAGAGCAGAAAGTGCCCTGCATGGTTTCAGCAGCAGTATTGCCAGTGCCTGGAACACGCTCAGTCAGTTTGGTTCTAACCGGGGGAGCAGTGACTCTGTCACCGGTGGTGCTGACAGTACGATGAGTGCACAGGACTCCATGATGGCCAGCCGTATGCGCAGTGCAGTGGAAAGCTATGCGAAGGCGCATAATATCAGTAATGAGCAGGCGACTCAGGAACTGGCATCCAGAAGTACGAGAGCTTCTGCCGGGATGTATGGAGATGCTCATGCTGAATGGGGGGTTAAACCTAAAATTCTTGGTGTTGGTGGCGGCTTAGGTGTTAAAGGTGGTGGTCGCGCTGGTATTGATTGGGAAGATAATGATGCGCATACGGCAAGTAGTAATACTCAGTCGAGCCATAATGCTCGTCATGATATCGATGCCAGAGCTACACAAGACTTTAAAGAGGCCAGCGATTACTTTACCAGTCGCAAGGTCAGTGAGTCCGGCAGCCATACTGACAATAATGCTGATTCCCGTGTGGATCAGTTGTCTGCAGCCCTGAATTCAGCGAAGCAGAGTTACGACCAGTTCACGACGAATATGACCCGCAGCCATGAATATGCTGAAATGGCATCCCGTACTGAAAGCATGAGTGGGCAGATGAGTGAAGACTTGTCGCAACAGTTTGCACAGTATGTAATGAAACACGCGCCACAGGATGCAGAAGCTATTCTGACAAACACCAGTTCACCGGAGATTGCAGAACGTCGTCGGGCGATGGCCTGGTCTTTTGTGCAGGAACAGGTACAGCCTGGTGTTGATAATGCCTGGCGGGAATCCCGTGGCGATATTGGTAAAGGAATGGAGAGCGTACCTTCGGGTGGTGGCAGTCAGGATATTATTGCTGACCATCAGGGACATCAGGCCATTATTGAGCAAAGAACGCAGGACAGTAATATCCGTAATGATGTAAAACATCAGGTTGATAATATGGTCACAGAATATAAAGGGAATATAGGTGATACTCAGAACAGCATACGTGGCGAGGAAAATATTGTAAGAGGGCAGTATTCTGAACTGCAGAATCACCATAAAACAGAGGCATTATCTCAGAATAATAAATATAATGAAGAAAAGTCGGCTCAGGAAAGAATGCCCGGGGCTGACAGTCCACAGGAACTTATGAAAAGGGCAAAGGAATATCAGGATAAGTATAAGCAATAATGCTGTTTTTGGGAGATGATAATGAGATGTTTAACCCATATTGCTCTGGTAACGGTGATACAGTTTATCGCCTGTTATCTGGCTGGTTGGGAGAATGCCGAAACAATTTTTATGCTGTTATTCATAGTACTATGGCAGGGACTGTTTATATGGTTGTTCTCTCAAATACGAAAAAAACGGAATGTGTCGGATGAGTTTAAGTTTAGTAAAGGCGTTTGGTATATAACGATGCCAGTATCTTCCTTACTCTCTCCATTATTAAGCCTGATGGTTTTTATCATTGGTACACTATACGAATTAAGGCGAGTTAGTGGTTGTGTAAGTGTAAGAGAATGGATGCAATCTCAGGTAAATGAACAAACTAATGAAGATTTGCATCTGGATTTTGATAATATGGATTTTCATCGTACTAATCCTGCAACAGGGTTACCTATGTCAGGTATTGGTGTGGATATCGGTGGTAATTCATATGGTTATAGTTCAAAACGATATGATGAGTGAATCTTAATTTGTATATTATGACGTTTTATTCAATATGAAGGAACATTGATGAAAATGAAAAAATTGATGATGGTTGCACTGGTCAGTTCCACTCTGGCCCTTTCAGGGTGTGGTGCGATGAGCACAGCAATCAAGAAGCGTAACCTTGAGGTGAAGACTCAGATGAGTGAGACCATCTGGCTTGAACCCGCCAGCGAACGCACGGTATTTCTGCAGATCAAAAACACGTCTGATAAAGACATGAGTGGGCTGCAGGGCAAAATTGCTGATGCTGTGAAAGCAAAAGGATATCAGGTGGTGACTTCTCCGGATAAAGCCTACTACTGGATTCAGGCGAATGTGCTGAAGGCCGATAAGATGGATCTGCGGGAGTCTCAGGGATGGCTGAACCGTGGTTATGAAGGCGCAGCAGTTGGTGCAGCGTTAGGTGCCGGTATCACCGGATATAATTCCAGTTCTGCCGGTGCCACACTCGGTGTGGGCCTTGCTGCCGGTCTGGTGGGTATGGCTGCAGATGCGATGGTGGAAGATGTGAACTATACCATGATCACGGATGTGCAGATTGCAGAGCGTACTAAGGCAACGGTGACAACGGATAATGTTGCCGCCCTGCGTCAGGGCACATCAGGTGCGAAAATTCAGACCAGTACTGAAACAGGTAACCAGCATAAATACCAGACCCGTGTGGTCTCAAATGCGAACAAGGTTAACCTGAAATTTGAAGAGGCGAAGCCTGTTCTCGAAGACCAGCTGGCCAAATCAATCGCAAATATTCTCTGATTATCTTCCGGAGGCTGGTCTGACCGGCCTCCTGACTGACGCCTCGCTTTGCTCGTTGTCCAACCCCGGAAAGAAATAAAATAAATTTTATTTCTCCCCGGCGTTTCCGAAATAAATATGAAAACACTGAGCGGTTGTGCAAATTCTTTGTGCGACCGTGAAGTGTTGCCGGCGAAGCCGGAATTTAACGGTTATTAATCTTTTCATCATTAATAATCAGTCCGACTGACTTTTTTTCTTCGGAATATCATCATGAGTTTTAATGCAAAGGATATGACCCAGGGCGGTCAGATTGCGTCCATGCGTATCCGCATGTTCAGCCAGATCGCCAATATCATGCTTTACTGCCTGTTTATTTTTTTCTGGATACTCGTTGGTCTGGTTTTATGGGTAAAAATAAGCTGGCAGACGTTTGTGAACGGCTGTATTTACTGGTGGTGTACCACGCTGGAAGGCATGCGGGATTTAATCAAGTCCCAGCCGGTATATGAGATCCAGTATTACGGCAAAACCTTCCGGATGAATGCTGCTCAGGTACTGCATGATAAATATATGATCTGGTGCGGAGAGCAGCTATGGTCCGCATTCGTTCTGGCCACAGTTGTGGCACTGGTTATTTGCCTGATTACCTTCTTTGTTGTCTCCTGGATTCTGGGGCGTCAGGGTAAACAACAGAGCGAAAATGAAGTCACAGGTGGTCGTCAGCTGACAGACAATCCGAAAGACGTTGCCCGGATGCTGAAAAAAGACGGCAAGGACTCCGATATCCGGATTGGCGACCTGCCGATTATCCGGGATTCTGAAATCCAGAACTTCTGTCTGCACGGCACGGTCGGGGCCGGTAAGTCGGAAGTTATCCGTCGTCTGGCCAACTACGCCCGTCAGCGCGGTGATATGGTGGTGATTTATGACCGTTCAGGGGAATTTGTTAAAAGTTACTATGATCCCTCCATCGATAAGATCCTGAATCCGCTGGATGCCCGCTGTGCCGCCTGGGATTTATGGAAGGAGTGTCTGACACAGCCGGATTTTGATAATACGGCAAATACCCTGATCCCGATGGGCACAAAAGAGGACCCGTTCTGGCAGGGTTCAGGACGTACCATTTTTGCGGAAGCGGCGTACCTGATGCGTAATGACCCCAACCGTAGCTACAGCAAACTGGTGGACACACTGCTTTCCATCAAAATCGAAAAACTGCGTACCTTCCTGCGTAATTCACCGGCGGCCAACCTGGTGGAAGAGAAAATTGAGAAAACGGCGATTTCCATCCGTGCTGTGCTGACCAACTACGTGAAAGCCATCCGTTACCTGCAGGGGATTGAGCATAACGGTGAGTCTTTTACCATCCGTGACTGGATGCGGGGTGTCCGGGAAGATCAGAAAAACGGCTGGCTGTTTATCTCGTCGAATGCCGACACCCATGCCTCCCTGAAGCCGGTGATCTCCATGTGGCTGTCCATTGCCATTCGTGGTCTGCTGGCAATGGGAGAAAACCGTAACCGTCGTGTGTGGTTTTTCTGTGATGAGCTACCCACGTTACACAAACTGCCGGACCTGGTGGAGATCCTGCCGGAAGCCCGTAAGTTCGGTGGCTGTTATGTGTTTGGTATCCAGTCCTATGCCCAGCTGGAAGATATCTACGGTGAGAAAGCGGCTGCCACGCTGTTTGACGTCATGAACACCCGTGCCTTTTTCCGTTCTCCCAGCCATAAGATTGCAGAGTTCGCTGCCGGTGAGATTGGTGAGAAAGAGCACCTGAAAGCCAGCGAGCAGTACTCCTACGGTGCTGATCCGGTACGTGACGGGGTATCGACCGGTAAGGATATGGAGCGCCAGACGCTGGTCAGTTATTCCGACATTCAGTCTCTGCCGGATTTGACCTGTTATGTCACCCTGCCCGGACCGTATCCGGCAGTAAAACTCTCACTGAAATATCAGGCACGTCCGAAGGTTGCCCCTGAGTTTATTCCGCGTGACATCAACCCGGAAATGGAGAACCGCCTGAGCGCCGTACTTGCCGCAAGGGAAGCAGAAGGTCGTCAGATGGCCAGCCTCTTCGAACCGGATGTGCCGGAAGTTGTTTCCGGAGAAGACGTGACTCAGGCTGAACAGCCGCAACAGCCGCAACAGCCGCAACAGCCGCAACAGCCGATGTCTCCTGCCATCAACGATAAGAAGTCAGATTCAGGTGTGAATGTTCCGGCAGGGGGGATCGAGCAGGAGCTGAAAATGAAACCGGAAGAAGAGATGGAACAGCAACTGCCACCCGGGATCAGTGAATCCGGTGAAGTGGTGGATATGGCCGCTTATGAGACATGGCAACAGGAAAATCATCCGGACATCCAGCAGCAGATGCAGCGTCGTGAAGAGGTGAACATTAATGTGCACCGGGAGCGCGGGGAGGATGTTGAGCCGGGAGATGATTTCTGATGATGAGTATCGCGCAGGTCAGATCGGCCGGCAGTGCCGGGAACTATTATACCGACAAGGATAATTACTATGTGCTGGGCAGCATGGGAGAACGCTGGGCCGGCAGGGGGGCTGAACAGCTGGGACTGCAGGGCAGTGTCGATAAGGATGTTTTTACCCGTCTTCTGGAGGGAAGGCTGCCGGACGGAGCGGATCTAAGCCGCATGCAGGATGGCAGTAACAGGCATCGTCCCGGCTACGACCTGACCTTCTCCGCCCCCAAAAGTGTCTCCATGATGGCCATGTTAGGTGGCGATAAGCGCCTGATTGATGCACATAACCAGGCCGTGGACTTTGCTGTTCGTCAGGTGGAGGCGCTGGCCTCCACACGGGTGATGACGGACGGACAGTCAGAAACGGTGCTGACCGGTAATCTGGTGATGGCACTGTTTAACCACGACACCAGTCGCGATCAGGAACCACAGTTACACACGCATGCGGTGGTGGCTAATGTCACGCAGCATAACGGCGAATGGAAGACACTGAGCAGTGACAAAGTGGGGAAAACGGGGTTCATTGAGAATGTGTACGCTAATCAGATTGCCTTTGGCAGGCTCTACCGGGAAAAACTGAAAGAGCAGGTTGAGGCGCTGGGCTATGAAACCGAAGTGGTGGGTAAGCACGGTATGTGGGAAATGCCGGGCGTACCGGTGGAGGCCTTTTCCGGACGCTCACAGGCAATCCGGGAGGCCGTCGGGGAAGATGCCTCGCTGAAATCCCGGGATGTGGCGGCACTGGATACGCGAAAATCCAAACAGCACGTCGATCCTGAAGTCAGAATGGCTGAATGGATGCAGACGCTGAAGGAAACCGGGTTCGACATCCGGGCATATCGTGACGCGGCGGATCAGCGTGCGGAGACCCGCACGCAGGCGCCCGGGGCTGTTTCACAGGAGGGGCCGGATGTGCAGCAGGCGGTGACACAGGCCATTGCCGGATTAAGTGAACGAAAAGTGCAGTTTACGTACACGGACGTGCTGGCCAGAACGGTCGGCATACTGCCGCCGGAAAATGGTGTGATTGAGCGGGCCCGCGCCGGTATCGATGAGGCCATCAGCCGTGAGCAGCTCATTCCCCTCGATCGTGAGAAGGGGCTGTTCACGTCCGGGATTCATGTGCTCGATGAGCTGTCAGTCCGGGCACTCAGTCGTGACATCATGAAACAGAACCGGGTGACCGTACATCCGGAGAAAAGTGTCCCCCGGACGGCTGGTTACAGCGATGCGGTCAGTGTTCTGGCACAGGACCGTCCGTCGCTGGCCATTGTGTCCGGGCAGGGCGGTGCAGCCGGGCAGCGTGAGCGGGTGGCTGAACTGGTCATGATGGTCCGGGAGCAGGGGCGGGAGGTGCAGATTATCGCTGCTGACCGTCGCTCGCAGATGAACCTGAAGCAGGATGAACGGTTGTCCGGTGAGCTGATAACCGGACGTCGTCAGCTGCTGGAAGGCATGGCCTTCACGCCGGGCAGTACTGTTATCGTTGACCAGGGCGAAAAACTCTCCCTGAAAGAGACGTTAACCCTGCTGGACGGTGCTGCACGTCATAACGTACAGGTCCTGATAACCGACAGCGGGCAGCGAACCGGTACAGGCAGTGCACTGATGGCCATGAAGGATGCCGGGGTGAACACATATCGCTGGCAGGGGGGAGAACAGCGACCGGCCACCATCATCAGTGAACCGGACCGTAATGTCCGCTATGCCCGGCTGGCAGGAGATTTTGCGGTCAGCGTGAAAGCCGGAGAAGAGAGCGTGGCACAGGTCAGCGGGGTACGGGAACAGGCCATACTGACACAGGCCATTCGCAGTGAGCTGAAAACACAGGGCGTGCTCGGACACCCGGAGGTAACCATGACCGCCCTGTCACCGGTCTGGCTGGACAGCCGGAGCCGTTATCTGCGGGATATGTACCGTCCGGGGATGGTGATGGAGCAGTGGAACCCGGAGACACGCAGTCATGACCGCTATGTTATCGACCGGGTGACGGCGCAGAGTCACAGCCTGACCCTGCGGGATGCGCAGGGTGAAACGCAGGTGGTGCGTATTTCCTCCCTGGACAGCAGCTGGTCGCTGTTCCGGCCGGAAAAAATGCCGGTGGCAGACGGCGAGCGACTGAGGGTGACAGGGAAAATTCCCGGACTCCGCGTCTCCGGCGGTGACCGCCTGCAGGTGGCATCCGTCAGTGAAGATGCGATGACGGTTGTTGTGCCGGGGCGGGCTGAACCGGCCACCCTGCCTGTGGCTGATTCACCGTTCACGGCACTGAAGCTGGAGAACGGCTGGGTGGAAACGCCCGGGCATTCCGTCAGCGACAGTGCGAAGGTTTTTGCCTCCGTCACACAGATGGCAATGGACAACGCCACCCTGAACGGTCTGGCCCGCAGCGGTCGTGATGTCCGGCTGTATTCCTCACTGGATGAAACCCGTACTGCGGAAAAACTTGCCCGCCATCCCTCCTTTACGGTGGTTTCTGAGCAGATAAAGGCGCGTGCCGGTGAGACATCGCTGGAAACGGCTATCAGTCATCAGAAGTCCGCACTTCACACGCCGGCACAGCAGGCCATTCATCTGGCCCTTCCGGTGGTGGAAAGTAAAAACCTGGCCTTCAGCCATGTGGACCTGCTGACAGAGGCAAAGTCGTTTGCTGCAGAAGGAACCAGTTTTACTGAACTGGGGCGGGAAATCGATGCGCAGATAAAACGGGGTGATTTACTGCATGTGGATGTGGCTAAAGGCTATGGCACAGACCTGCTGGTTTCCCGTGCATCGTATGAGGCAGAAAAGAGCATTCTTCGCCATATTCTCGAGGGTAAGGAGGCGGTCACGCCGCTGATGGAGAGAGTACCTGGCGAACTCATGGAGAAACTGACATCAGGACAGCGTGCCGCCACCCGCATGATACTGGAAACGTCCGACCGTTTCACGGTTGTGCAGGGGTATGCCGGGGTGGGTAAGACCACACAGTTCCGGGCGGTGATGTCAGCCGTGAACATGCTGCCGGAGAGTGAGCGTCCCCGTGTCGTTGGGCTGGGGCCCACGCACCGTGCGGTCGGGGAGATGCGCAGCGCAGGCGTGGATGCACAGACACTGGCGTCCTTTCTGCATGACACGCAGCTGCAGCAGCGCAGCGGAGAAACGCCGGATTTCAGCAACACGCTGTTCCTGCTCGATGAGAGCTCAATGGTGGGCAATACCGACATGGCACGGGCATACGCCCTGATTGCGGCCGGTGGTGGTCGTGCCGTGGCCAGCGGTGACACGGACCAGCTGCAGGCCATCGCGCCCGGTCAGCCTTTCCGTCTCCAGCAGACGCGCAGTGCTGCCGATGTGGCCATCATGAAGGAGATTGTGCGTCAGACGCCGGAACTGCGGGAGGCGGTATACAGCCTGATTAACCGGGATGTGGAAAGGGCACTGTCCGGGCTTGAGAGTGTGAAACCGTCTCAGGTGCCACGTCTGGAGGGCGCATGGGCACCGGAGCACTCCGTGACGGAGTTCAGTCACAGCCAGGAAGCGAAACTGGCAGAAGCGCAGCAGAAAGCGATGCTGAAAGGCGAGGCTTTTCCGGATGTCCCCATGACACTGTATGAAGCCATTGTCCGCGACTATACCGGCAGGACACCGGAAGCACGGGAGCAGACGCTGATTGTTACGCACCTGAATGAGGACCGGCGCGTGCTGAACAGCATGATTCATGATGCACGGGAAAAGGCCGGTGAGCTGGGAAAAGAGCAGGTCATGGTGCCTGTCCTGAACACAGCGAATATACGCGACGGGGAGTTGCGTCGTCTCTCCACCTGGGAGACACATCGGGACGCACTTGCCCTGGTGGATAATGTGTATCACCGGATTGCCGGTATCAGTAAGGATGACGGGCTGATAACCCTGGAGGATGCGGAAGGTAACACGCGGCTGATTTCGCCCCGGGAGGCGGTGGCTGAAGGCGTCACACTGTACACTCCGGACACCATCCGGGTGGGAACCGGTGACCGGATGCGCTTCACGAAGAGTGACCGGGAGCGCGGTTATGTGGCCAACAGCGTCTGGACGGTGACAGCGGTTTCCGGTGACAGTGTCACGCTGTCGGACGGACAGCAGACCCGGGTGATTCGCCCCGGCCAGGAGCAGGCAGAGCAACATATTGACCTGGCCTATGCCATCACCGCCCACGGTGCGCAGGGGGCAAGTGAAACCTTTGCCATTGCGCTTGAAGGCACGGAAGGTAACCGGAAACAGATGGCCGGCTTTGAGTCAGCCTACGTGGCCCTGTCGCGTATGAAGCAGCATGTGCAGGTGTATACCGATAACCGTCAGGGCTGGACGGATGCCATTAACAATGCCGTACAGAAAGGAACTGCCCACGATGTGCTGGAGCCGAAAGCTGACCGGGAGGTCATGAATGCAGAGCGGTTGTTCAGTACGGCACGGGAACTGCGGGACGTAGCGGCTGGCCGTGCCGTTCTCCGTCAGGCAGGACTGGCCGGGGGAGACAGTCCGGCACGGTTTATTGCACCGGGGCGTAAATATCCGCAGCTGTATGTGGCATTGCCGGCTTTTGACCGTAACGGCAAATCCGCCGGTATCTGGCTGAACCCACTGACCACAGATGACGGAAACGGGCTGCGGGGATTCAGCGGAGAAGGCCGGGTAAAAGGCAGCGAGGATGCGCAGTTTGTGGCCCTGCAGGGCAGCCGTAACGGAGAAAGTCTGCTGGCCGATAACATACAGGATGGTGTCCGGATTGCCCGTGATAACCCTGACAGCGGTGTGGTGGTGAGAATCGCCGGTGAAGGTCGTCCGTGGAATCCCGGTGCCATCACCGGTGGTCGCGTGTGGGGGGATCTCCCGGACAACAGCGTCCAGCCGGGGGCAGGAAATGGTGAACCGGTCACGGCTGAGGTGCTGGCACAGCGGCAGGCTGAAGAGGCCATCCGCCGTGAAACGGAACGCCGCGCGGATGAAATTGTCCGTAAAATGGCAGAGAACAAACCTGACCTGCCGGACGGCAAAACAGAGCAGGCTGTCAGGGAGATTGCCGGGCAGGAACGTGACCGTGCTGTCATCTCTGAACGGGAAGCCGCGCTGCCGGAGAGTGTACTGCGTGAACCACAACGGGAGCGGGAAGCGGTCCGGGAGGTTGTCCGGGAAAATTTGCTGCAGGAGCGACTGCAGCAGATGGAGCGGGATATGGTCCGTGACCTGCAGAAAGAGAAAAACCTGGGTGGAGACTGATACAGGAAGACAAACGCTGATGACAACGGATAACACGACACGTAACGATTCACTGGCTGCCCGGACCGATGCCTGGTTGCGGTCGTTGCTGGTCTGGTCACCCGGACAGCGGGATATCATCAAAACGGTGGCACTGGTTCTGATGGTGCTGGACCATGCTAACCGCATTCTGCATCTGGACCAGACGTGGATGTTTCTGGCCGGGCGTGGAGCCTTTCCGCTGTTTGCCCTGGTGTGGGGGCTGAATCTGTCCCGTCATACGCATATCCGGCAGTCGGCCATTAACCGGCTGTGGGGATGGGGAGTGATTGCCCAGTTCGCGTATTATCTGGCCGGCTTTCCCTGGTATGAAGGGAATATCCTGTTTGCCTTTGCGGTTGCGGCACAGGTGCTGACGTGGTGTGAAACGCGCAGCCTGTGGCGTTCCGCAGGGACCATATTGCTTCTGGCAGTATGGTTGCCTTTGTCCGGCACCAGTTACGGCATTGCCGGGTTGCTGATGCTGGCGGTTAGTTACCGGCTGTACCGGGAGGAAGACAGAACGGAACGTCTGGCGCTGGTTGCATGCCTGCTGGCCGTGATTCCGGCGCTTAACCCTGCCACCAGTGATGCCGCGGCGGTGGCCGGTCTTGTGATGACGGTGCTGACCATTGGTCTGGTGTCATGTGCAGGGAAATCATTACCCCGTTTCTGGCCCGGAGATTTTTTCCCGACGTTCTATGCCTGTCATCTGGCTGTGCTGGGCATTCTGGCGCTGTGACGGGTGTGGTATCTTTTACTGTAACAGGATGATTCGTCAGAGGCAGAACACAGCATGACAGAGCAGAAGCGACCGGTACTGACACTGAAGCGGAAGACAGAGGGAACAGCGCCTGTCCGCAGCCGGAAAACCATCATCAATGTCACCACGCCACCAAAGTGGAAGGTGAAAAAGCAGAAGCTGGCCGAGAAAGCAGCCCGGGAAGCAGAGCTGGCGGCAAAAAAAGCGCAGGCCAGACAGGCGCTGTCCATTTATCTGAACCTGCCCACGCTGGATGAGGCCGTGAACACCCTGAAGCCCTGGTGGCCGGGATTATTTGACGGTGACACTCCCCGGCTTCTGGCCTGCGGTATCCGGGACATGTTACTGAAAGACGTGGCGCAGCGGAATATCCCGCTCTCGCATAAAAAACTGCGCAGGGCACTGAAGGCCATCACCCGTTCAGAAAGCTATCTTGGCGCCATGAAAGCCGGTGCCTGCCGGTATGACACGGAAGGGTATGTGACGGAGCATATTTCTCAGGAGGAGGAAGCGTATGCGGCAGAGCGTCTGGATAAAATCCGCCGCCAGAACCGGATAAAGGCAGAACTTCAGGCCGTGCTTGATGAGAAATAAAAAAAGCCTCCCTCAGAGAGAGGAGGCAGGGAAATAAGGCTTAAAAGGAAATAACTTCCGTACCCGAAAGGAAGCCAATTCAGTAGATTATTTAACACCATAATACTGACGGGTTAAAGAGGAGTGATAAAGATGAATGGATTCAGAAACAGTTCACGGAACGGTCAGGTCTGGTGCTGGCAGCGTGCCGGAAGCCGGGCCGTTATTCTGGAGGTCAGTGGACGCTGGATGGAAGCGGCAGAAGGATGGCGACGGGCTGCCTGTGTTGCGCCCCGGACAGACTGGCAGCAGTTTGCCCGAAAAAGGGCTGAACACTGCCACCGGCGCTGCCGGGGAAGGGTGTAACGAAAAAAGCAGCCTTCATTACTCCAGGGATTCAGAAGGCTGAATAATGCATGAGATTTGCTTTTTTTAATATCCGGTCGGGCAGTATGACCGGACAGTTCTGAGTAGCACAGAGTTTTTTCCGTATTAAGTCGTGATTTTATATTTTGTGATTAATTTCACAAAATAAGGTGTTATTCAGTGTGTGCTGCAATATTCAGGATGCCTGAAATACAGGTGCTATTTATCTGATATGGAGAATAACATGAGGAAATATATTCCACTGGTATTATTTATCTTTTCATGGCCGGTATTGTGTGCAGATATTCATGGACGGGTTGTTCGTGTACTGGACGGTGATACCATCGAGGTCATGGACTCACGGAAGGCGGTGCGGATCAGGCTGGTAAATATTGATGCGCCGGAAAAGAAACAGGATTATGGCCGGTGGTCGACAGACATGATGAAATCACTGGTTGCAGGAAAAACGGTTACCGTCACATATTTTCAGCGAGATCGTTATGGTCGTATTCTCGGGCAGGTTTATGCGCCAGACGGAATGAATATTAATCAGTTTATGGTCCGGGCCGGGGCTGCCTGGGTATATGAGCAGTACAACACAGATCCCGTGCTGCCTGTCCTTCAGAACGAAGCCAGACAACAAAAACGTGGGCTCTGGTCAGATGCTGATCCGGTTCCCCCCTGGATATGGAGGCACCGTAAATAAAGCGATGGCAATCCTATCATTCATTTGTTCTCAGCGGGAATAAAAATGGCAAAAACAAAACAGGAATGGCTGTATCAGTTACGGCGATGTTCATCAGTCAATACGCTGGAAAAAATTATTCATAAAAACAGAGACAGTTTATCGAACAGTGAACGTGAATCATTTAATTCAGCAGCAGACCACCGGTTAGCAGAATTAATCACCGGAAAGTTATATGACAGGATACCAAAAGAAATATGGAAATATGTAAGGTAATAATTCAGCAATAATTAATTACCAGGAGCAGATAAACAATGAAGCTGATTATTTTTATTCTTATTGTTCTGATTATTGCAGCGTTACTTATCCGGATTATCCTCAGAAGTGTAAATCAGCATTCTCCTTTGCTGATGCAATTGCATGCGGCAGGTATACGGACCGGTGATGCAGAGCGAATACTGTCCAGCGGTGAATGCTGGCAACGTCAGAAGACGCTGCTGACAGAAAGGGAAGTCAGTTTTATGAAAGGACTGTTCAGAATTGTGGATATGAAGCGGTGGTATCTGTGTCCGCAGGTACGGGTCGCGGATATCGTCCAGCTGAACGGGAATATCCGGCCACGATCACGCCAGTGGTGGCAGTTATTCAGGATGGTGTCTCAGTGGCATGTTGATGTGGTTATCGTTGAGCGGCGTTCGTTCAGTATTGTTGCAGCAGTAGAGCTGGATGATGCCAGCCATTTACGACCGGAACGCAGACGCCGGGATATTCTTCTGGAAGAGGTTCTGAGGCAGGCTGGTATTCCGTTGCTCAGAAGCCACGATGCCAGAAAACTGCTGCAGATGACCGGAGAATGGCTGAATACAACAGGGGCTGATCAGCAGTCCCCGGAACATCGTAGCTGACGCCTTCGCGTTGCTCAGTTGTCCAACCCCGGAAACGGGAAAAAGCAAGTTTTCCCCGCTCCCGGCGTTTCTATAACTGAAAACCATACTATTTCACAGTTTAAATCACATTAAACGACAGTAATCCCCGTTGATTTGTGCGCCAACACAGATCTTCGTCATAATTCTCAAGTCGCTGATTTCAAAAAACTGTAGTATCCTCTGCGAAACGATCCCTGTTTGAGTATTGAGGAGGCGAGATGTCGCAGACAGAAAATGCAGTGACTTCCTCATTGAGTCAAAAGCGGTTTGTGCGCAGAGGTAAGCCTATGACTGACTCTGAGAAACAAATGGCCGCTGTTGCAAGAAAACGTCTTACACACAAAGAGATAAAAGTTTTTGTCAAAAATCCTCTGAAAGATCTCATGGTTGAGTACTGCGAGAGAGAGGGGATAACACAGGCTCAGTTCGTTGAGAAAATCATCAAAGATGAACTGCAGAGACTGGATATACTAAAGTAAAGACTTTACTTTGTGGCGTAGCATGCTAGATTACTGATCGTTTAAGGAATTTTGTGGCTGGCCACGCCGTAAGGTGGCAAGGAACTGGTTCTGATGTGGATTTACAGGAGCCAGAAAAGCAAAAACCCCGATAATCTTCTTCAACTTTGGCGAGTACGAAAAGATTACCGGGGCCCACTTAAACCGTATAGCCAACAATTCAGCTATGCGGGGAGTATAGTTATATGCCCGGAAAAGTTCAAGACTTCTTTCTGTGCTCGCTCCTTCTGCGCATTGTAAGTGCAGGATGGTGTGACTGATCTTCACCAAACGTATTACCGCCAGGTAAAGAACCCGAATCCGGTGTTCACTCCCCGTGAAGGTGCCGGAACGCTGAAGTTCTGCGAAAAACTGATGGAAAAGGCGGTGGGCTTCACCTCCCGTTTTGATTTCGCCATTCATGTGGCGCATGCCCGTTCCCGTGGTCTGCGTCGGCGCATGCCACCGGTGCTGCGTCGACGGGCTATTGATGCGCTGCTGCAGGGGCTGTGTTTCCACTATGACCCGCTGGCCAACCGCGTCCAGTGTTCCATCACCACACTGGCCATTGAGTGCGGACTGGCGACAGAGTCCGGTGCAGGAAAACTCTCCATCACCCGTGCCACCCGGGCCCTGACGTTCCTGTCAGAGCTGGGACTGATTACCTACCAGACGGAATATGACCCGCTTATCGGGTGCTACATTCCGACCGACATCACGTTCACACTGGCTCTGTTTGCTGCCCTTGATGTGTCTGAGGATGCAGTGGCAGCTGCGCGCCGCAGTCGTGTTGAATGGGAAAACAAACAGCGCAAAAAGCAGGGGCTGGATACCCTGGGTATGGATGAGCTGATAGCGAAAGCCTGGCGTTTTGTGCGTGAGCGTTTCCGCAGTTACCAGACAGAGCTTAAGTCCCGTGGAATAAAACGTGCCCGTGCGCGTCGTGATGCGAACAGAGAACGTCAGGATATCGTCACCCTGGTGAAACGGCAGCTGACGCGTGAAATCTCGGAAGGACGCTTCACTGCTAATAGTGAGGCGGTAAAACGCGAAGTGG
>ULTB01009046.1_pt1 | contig 18536 bp, 9 predicted proteins | sample 1957251 | NCBI WGS metagenome assembly ULTB01 (sample SAMEA4835724, study PRJEB28245) | human gut metagenome | biome: gut microbiome; material: fecal sample | place: Denmark | collected 2008
GTCAACCGCTACCTGGCCAAACTGATGAACCAGTTTCCACAGTATGACGTATCCATGACCGAGACCCACCACGTCCATAAGCTCGACGCACCGTCGGGCACCGCCATCACTCTGGCAGAGGAGATCTGTCAAAATCTGGACCGCAAGACGGAATGGAAGAAGGGCACCACCACCTGGGACGACGGGCGCATCGAAGGAAAGTCGGCCCACAGAGACGACCAGCTGCTCATCGACAGCGTCCGCCACGACGAGGTGCCGGGCATCCATAGTGTCCGCTATGACAGCGAGGCTGACGAGATCACCATCACCCACTCTGCCCACTCGCGCAAGGGCTTTGCCCTCGGAGCGGTGCTGGCTGCGGAATATACGCTCACCCACAACGGACTGCTCACGACGAGCGACCTCTTCCAATTCTAACCTCCAGGTCGCTCCTGATTCATACGAAAAACTAACAATCTCATGATAGACAAAGAAAAACAAAAACTCGACCCGAAGAAGCAATGGGCGAAGTTTATCATCGTAGGAGGCCTCTACCTGCTCTTCCTCCTTTGGGTACAAAGCTGGTTGGGACTGGTCGTCCTGCCGTTCATTTTCGACAACTACATTACCAAGAAGATACGCTGGACGTGGTGGAAGGACTCCGAGGGCCCCGTGCGTATGGTAATGTCGTGGGTTGACGCACTGATCTTTGCCCTCGTGGCTGTCTATTTCATCAACCTCTTCCTGTTCCAAAACTACGTCATTCCCTCCTCTTCCTTGGAGAAGAGCCTCCTCACGGGCGACTACCTCGCCGTCTCCAAGGTGAGCTACGGACCGCGCATCCCGCAGACACCGCTCACCATGCCGCTTACCCAGCATACCATGCCGGTCTTCAACTGCAAGAGCTACATCGAGTGGCCTCACTGGGACTACCGCCGTGTGAAGGGTCTGGGACACGTAGAGCTCAACGACATCGTCGTCTTCAACTATCCTGCTGGCGACTCCCTGCTGAGCAACGAGGCCTATCAGGCTCAAGACTACTACCAGATGGTCTATAACACGGGCGAAAGCCTCCTCATGCAGCAGCAACCGGACATCAACCTCGCCACGATGAGCCTCCTGCAACAGCGCGACTTCTTCAGCAAGGCCTACGCCTTGGGACGCAACTATCTCGTGCAGAACCAGGCCGTCTATGGCGTGATTGACTCGCGCCCCACTGACCGCCGCGAAAACTATGTGAAGCGCTGCGTCGGAATGCCTGGACAGATGCTGCAGATCAAGAACAAGATCGTTTATCTCGACGGCAAGCCCAACAAGGAGCCGGAGAACGTGCAGTACACCTACCTCATTAAGTGGCGCGGCGTGACAGCAAGCGAACTTCTGGGACAGCGCTATGACGACCTGCGCAAGGAACTCAACATCAGCGAGGAGGACGTACAGAGCCTCAGCTACCTCCACGGCGCGGACGTGGAGCGCGGCACCATCCTCAACGACGCCATACTGAAAGAGTATGACGGCTACATGCCGCTCACGAAGCGTGCCGCACAGGCCCTCAAGCAGAAGGGGCTCGTCGCTGCCATGCGTCCCGTCACAGACCGCGACGTCTTCTCGGGCATGGTCTATCCGCTCGACGGCTACACACAGTGGACGCGCGACAACTATGGTCCGGTATGGATTCCGAAGAAGGGAGAGAGCATCAAGCTGACCCTCGCCAACCTGCCGGTCTATGAGCGCTGCATCCATGTCTATGAGGGCAACGACCTGGAGGTGAAAAACGGCAAGATCTTCATCAACGGCAAGCAAGCCTCATCCTACACCTTCAAGATGGACTACTACTGGATGATGGGCGACAACCGCCACAACTCTGCCGACTCACGCTACTGGGGCTTCGTGCCTGAGGATCACATCGTCGGCAAACCGCTCTTCGTCTGGTGGTCGAGCGATCCCGACCGCCATGGTTTCAGCGGCATACGCTGGTCGCGTCTCTTCACATGGGTCGGAAACATCAAGTAAGGATGCTGATTCCAATCCATCACCACAACCACATGCCCCACCCCCTTGCGGGTGGGGCTTTGCTCTGTTCGGCCTACTTCGCCCCTATCCAGTGGTGGCAGAAGGTGTACCGCCACCAGAGCGTGTACATAGAGGGCTGCGACCACTTCGTCAAGCAGACCTACCGCAACCGCAGCCTCATCGCCACGGCCAATGGCACACTGTCGCTATCCGTCCCCGTAGAGAAGCCCGCTGACGGACGACTCGACAAGACACGAATGCGAGAGGTGCGCATCAGCGACCATGGGGACTGGCGCCGAATTCACTGGAGTGCGCTCTGTGCGGCCTACGGCGAGAGCCCATTCTTCGAGTATTATGCTGATGACCTCCACCCCTTCTTCGAGCGGCCTTGGCACTACCTCCTCGACTTCAACACCGCCATCACCCATACACTCTGCACGCTGATCGGCTTCAAGCCAGATATCCACGAGACTACCCAATATCTTTCCACACCCCTCGACGATCGCCTCGGCCTGACGGACTACCGCGAGGCTATCCGCCCGAAGCACGCCTTGCCTGACCCAGACTTCTCACCGCGCCCCTACTATCAGGTTTATGCACAACGGTTCGGTTTCCAGCCCAACCTCAGCATCCTCGACCTGCTCTTCAATATGGGCAACGAGGCCGTGCTCTATCTATAAGGGCGTTACTATAAAAGGAGTAGAACGGTCTCCCATGACCGTACCACTCCTTTTGCTATTAGCAAACATCAACATGCGACGAAACTCTTCCTTACTAACAACAGGAAGCTTCACATTACCCGTCATTGCCTATTTCCCTTCTCACTTTCTGTCATTTGCTACTCTGTCAAAAACTGACAAAGCGGAAAAAACACCATTTCAACGGATTTTCACGGTTAAAAACGCCTAACTTTGCAACGAGAGTATAAAAAAACATTAAAAACATCGCTTATGATAAAGAAAGCACTAACACTCAGCATCAGCGCCCTATTGGCAGCTACAGGCCAAGCGCAAAACGCCTATTTGGAAACAGGATTTGACGAGGGGATGCCCACAACATTCATCCTTCACGACGAGGACGGGCGAACGCCATCGACCGACATGGCCTCTCTCGGATTCGAGATTGGAAAAGCATGGATCGTCGCCAAAGGGGTAGATCCCGTCGATCCCAACAACAACGTAGCCATCTCCACTTCGTGGTACAAGAATGCAGGGGCGGCAAACGATTGGATGGTTACACCTGGCATCACCATTGACGACACAAAGGCCATACTACGGTGGCGTTCTATGGCTCGCGACAAGGATTTCCGAGACGGGCTCAAAGTATATGTGTCCGAAAAGGGAACGTCCGTAGGGGACTTTACCGCCCCTCCAATCTTCTCACTTCCTAAAGAAGCAAACAACTGGACGGAACACGAGGTGAGCCTTGCCGACTACGTGGGGAAAACTATCCACATCGCATTCGTCAACGACAGCAAAGACAAGGCAGCCCTCTATCTCGACGATCTCTTCGTTGGCATTCCTTCACACATCACGATGTCTCTCGACCTGGGACGTGTTTTCGACGGCTGTGACACGATACCTCTGAGGGGAACCGTACAAGCCACCAACGAGGACGTCAACGGCTTTACCATCGGTTTTCAGTCGGGAGATCAGTACTTCGAACAGTCATTCCATGATATCGTCGAAGCTGGCAAAAGCATAGACTTCAGTATGGACGAGCCATTCCTCCTGGAGCGTAACGCTTCTGCCCAGTGGAAGGCATGGGTCAAAAGTGGCACCGACAGCGTCAGCTATAGCGGGAACACCTCAGCCTACCTGTGGAAACTCGTGGCAGAAGAAATCACGGGAACATGGTGTGGGTATTGTGTACGCGGCATCGGCGCACTTAACTACATGAAGAAGAATTACCCCAAAGGATTTATCGGCATTGCAATCCACAACAACGGCAGCACACAGGTCCCTGATTCCATGGCGATTCCAGGCGAAGCCTATCTCAACAATCTGCTCTCACACTTAGGGGCTGCAGGTTATCCTCACGCTGGCATTAATAGGAACGTAATGTACTGGGGAGATCCTGTCGACATCCCTGCCATGTACACGGCTATCAAGAGCAGCAATAGCAATACAGTAGGCTTGCGCCTGACAGCCAACTATGATGAGCAGACCAATCAAATAGCAGCAAATGTAGATGCTTTTTTTGCCACAGACTTCGACAAAGCGCATTACAACCTTGCTTTTGTAGTGGTGGAGAATAACGTACATCGCACCCATGCCGAAACGGGCATCCTCAACAACTATTGCGGTTATGACCAAATGAACTATTACGCAGGGGGAGGATCAGGTAGCATGTACGGCTTCGAGAACCAGCCAAACATTATCAACGCCGACGACATCTGGTTTCAAGACGTCGCGCGCGGTATTTTCCCCAGCTACGAAGGTGTCAAGAACGCTTTTGGCGTGGAGAGCGTGAAGGAGGGAGACCACCTAACATACAACTACTCACTCGACATGCCAGAGACGGTACTGAAGAAGGAAAATACCGAACTGGTAGTTCTGCTGCTCAATGAAGATGGCATGATCATCAATGCCGATAAGTGCGCTATAGAGGGTACGATTCTCAACAGGACCGACTCCATCACTCGGTCCGTGACTACCGACCCATACTACTATACCCTCGGGGGTGTTCGAGTAGAAAAGCCTAGCAAGGGTGTATATATCCACAAAGGGCACAAGGTCGTGTTCTGATTTGCTAGAAGCATATCGTTCATTATGACTATTTGCTTTTGAAGGATGATTTTGTGTTATCTCATGGGTAATACTTCGCTATTACCCATGAGATTTGCTTTACTGTGCTCTACAAACTTTTGGAGATTATGATTTTGACCCTTCTTTGATTTTCTTGACTGAGGAGTTTGTTCCAAGACGAAATCCCTGTGTACTACAAATCAAAAGCAAAGAATGCGTTTGTAGAAAACCGACATACTAGCAACATAAGGGCCCTAAAGAAGGATGAAAAAACGGGAGCCAAACTTGAGTTAGAGCGCCCTCATGAATTCTTTCATTGCCGAACACATCTAGAGAAAGGCGGGAATGGGACATTACGTCCATTCCCGCCCTTCTTAATTAGAAGCGCGACCTACTAACACATAACGTCAATCTTTGCTAATTACCTGACAAGGAGTTTCATCACTTGCGTTCCTTCGCGTCGAATATAAACGCCAGCTTTCGTTGGCTTGTCGATACGAACACCATCTAAGCTGTAGTATGCGGTGCCTTTTTGCGTATGGCAATCCGTGCGGTCAACTTTTGTCGCCTCACTGGCGAGAACGGTCTGAGGCACACTCCATTGACTGGTTTTGCTGCCATCTGCATTGGTAGCACGCACCTCGAAACTATAGTAGTTGTCTTTTTGCAAACCATTAATCACCACCGACTCGCCATTAATACCCCTCATCTCTGTAGTATCCAGCTCGACAAACTGTTCCTCCACCTCAGGGTTTTCATCAGAAATGGCCTCACCTGTTACATTCACCTTGAGGGCACCCTCTACATAGCCAGCGCCATTGCCTCGGACAATGAGAATACTGTCGATGATAGCGACATCTCCCTTCACCTGAAAAGTAACATCCGTCACCGTCAGTCCGTTGTCAAACTGGTAATAATAGGATTTGTCGCTGGAAGTGAGACGATAGGCACCAGTCTTACCATTAGACGATACTGTGAAGACAGGAGTTTTCCCTGACAGACTGTGAGTCCGAACTAAGACCGTGAACTGCTCACCCATATTATATAGGTTTAGTTTCGGCGTGGTCAGTGTTCCATCAGCATCGACAGCACCCAATTTGACAGCCCCACCGGCTTGATAGACACGTTTACCTGTCCATCCACTCCTCTCCATATAATTATCCAGCGAAACAGAAATATCTTTGCTATCAGGTGAAGAAGGCGTTCCGTCGTTCATAAAGACAAAACCCTCGGCAAGGGCGACTGGCAGATCGGACTCTCTTGCAAGAGAATGCCAACGCAAGTCGTACAGCGCCTCAGAAGCGCTGCCTTCCCAATAGGCACGGAAACTATCATCCCGAACCTCCGTGAAACCCAAACCGCTAGGTGTTCGGAAATGGTTGGGCCTGAAGCGAAATGACACCACCCCGTCATGGTGGCGTATGTCTGTCACCCAACGATCAAGCCCCACCCCCTGGTAGGTCTGTGAGGCGGGGGTCGTTTCATCGGTAAATGCATCATTTCCGCCGAAGGGGAAAAGATCACCAGCCTCAGATTCATGACCTAACGTCTCGTCATAACCTGACTCATTATCGGCGCAAACTAAATAGTAACGACGATGTGCGGTAGTATTGTTGAGCGTATTTTTGTCCCATGCATTTTGCAGAAAATCGACATGGGTGATCATCAAGCCGCTTGCCTTGATGCCCACATCCCATCCCGTCTGCTGACGGTTTTCCAAAAGATAGAACTCATCATGCCTGGCTGTCGGAAGAAGATAAGTCTGACGGCTATCGGCAATATTCTCCAGCGTGAGCACATCAGAAGGCTCATTGATGATGGTTGGTTCCATCCACCCGAGCGAGATTCGCTCAAAGGCGGTGTAGGAGGGAGGGATGTTCGTATTCTCGTTGTATGTGCCATAGTCCATATTGTCGTAGCGCCCCAACTCGTATTCCGTCGTTGCCGTGTTATAGTGATCTGCCAGTCCTAACACATGGCCAAACTCGTGAGTGAGCGGTCCGATTCCACAAGGTGTAGTGCCACTATTGCCAAACAGTTCTGCAGAGCAGGCGTAGGTGTCAAGGCAGACGTCGTCAAGACACACGTTATAACCCGCCGAGGACAGCTCGTACTTGTGTGGCCATATAGTATTGGCATCAGCACCAAAATTTTCGCCATAGCCAGCATAGATGACATATACCATCTCTACCTTGCCATCACCATCGAGATCATACTGCTTAAAGTCCACTAAGGGGTCAGCCAACTGGCAGGCCTCAGCTATAGCCTTCGTCGGTTCTTCGTCGCCAATCATGTTGCCCCAAATGTCAGTAGCGTCTTTTCCGTAGTACGACATCTCCTTCGATAGTGTAACAGGACCCACTACATCAAAATGAGGGTTGAAACGTCCGTTACTCTGAAAGTAGAAGTAATCATGTGCCGAACCGATGGCACCATTGTCATGAAAGCCCTCCTCGTTGAGCATCCGTTCAAAATAGGAAACATCATAGGTAAATTTCTGGTCTTGAAACTGTGCTAGGATGACTACGCCTTTGAAATCACCCGTTGTCGGGAAAGACCCCACACGCATCTTTTCATAGGGAGTAACCGTGTCTATAGGCTTCGCTTGCATCGGCAATATTGTTTCGGTAGAAGATGTAAAGTTTTCCGCTTTCTTTATCAACTTCAGAAACGCCTTGTCTGCTGCCGAACGTAGTGGAATGTCACGCACTATGGGAGCACCCTCGGTGCTTAAATAGCCTTCTTGGGTTTGATAGGCATAACGGTAATAACCATCGGACGACTGCATGATGGCGTAGCCATCGGCTGTGAGTCGTTGATGACGATGTTCGTCACCACGGAGATAGACGGTAATAACAGAACCATCAGGCTGCTTCAATTGGACAGCTCCCCGATAAGCAGGTGCTGCTGAGGCGGCAAGCGCTCCAACAAGCAAAAGGGCGGATAGCAAGTTCTTACTTTTTTTCATAAATCTAAAGCATTTGGTTTACGCTTGCAAAGGTACGAAGAAGCAAGAATACTCCCACATTTATATTATAGATAGACTATGATTGGGATATAGACAAAAACTGACAGAGCGATAAAATCGGCATTTTCCTTAGGTTTATCGTCGCATTCTTAATACTTTTGCAGCATAATTGGCAGTCCTCCACAATTCTGCCACACAGTAATAAATAGTATTCATTTAGTTCAACATTTAAAAAATCAGCTTATGAAGTACAAGTCACATTGGATCTCGCTCGCAGCGCTTGCAGCTCTCATAGGATGGTCTTCGCCATCTTGGGGACAGGAAGCAAAAACTGCATACGGCATCATTGAAAACGACGCAGGCATGGGCTCCGGAGTCTATACCTTTGACGTCAGTTGCGACACGCTCGACAACGTGCAAATTGTTGCTCCATTGAGCGTAGACCACATCATGGGTGCTACGATGGTGGACAACGTCTACTACTACATCGACTATGAACAGAACATAAAAGGACATAAGTCTCATGGATTCTATAGTTTTGACCTGGAAACAAAAAATGTAAAGAAAGTTGGTGATTACCATGACCTACAGCAAGGACCTGCAGCCAGCCATTTTGCTTGGAACGCACAGACACAGACCATGTATGCGCTGAACAGCGTACAATCTGGCAACGGGTTGGTGAAGATTGACCTCACTAACGGCGATCTCATCCCTGTCTGTACATTTTCTTACGACCGTCTAACGGAAAAAGACCAACAGTGGGACAAGAGTTTACACACCTTAATCTCGATTGCCATCAACTATGATGGCGACATGTACGGTGTGAGCTATAGTGGTGCACTATACAAAGTAAACCCCGTCACAGGACTTTGCTCCTTTATCGGCGAGCTCGACTATAATCCTGACCAAGCTTACATGTACAACAACAACTGTCTGTTCTTCGACAACGAGACAGGAAAACTATATTTCCGCTTCTTCACTTTCTATGGAAAGAAATATGAGTTGTCCGAAATCGATTTGAAGACAGCCCATGTAACCCACATTGCCACCCTGCCTTACGAGGTGGACGCAAGCGGCATGATAAGCAAGTCCTTCGGATTCGATGGCATCGTAATGCCGTACGTGCCTGCCGAAGCAAGTGCACCACAAAAAGTGCAAAACTTGAAGCTAACACGTGGAGAGCAAGGTGAGCTGACAGCGAAACTGGAATGGGACAACCCATCGAAGACCTATGGACGCGGTGGCACCTTAGAAGACCTTGACAGTATCATTATCTATCGCGACGGAGTGGAAGTGCACCGCATCGCCAATCCTGTCATCGGTGGCCACGAGACTTGGACCGACAACTTACCCGAGCGGGGTTATTACACCTACAAGTTTGTACCTGTAAATGACCTGGGGTATGGCGACCGCAGTTCCATCTCGGCATATATTGGCGTGGGAGACCCTATGAACGTGGGAGACCTCAAGGCTGAGGCAGAGGCCAACTGCGCCAACATCACGTGGACAGCACCCACAGAGGGTAAATTTAATTCATGGATCAACACCACTGACCTCAGCTATGATGTATGGCGTATGCCTGGCAATGTGAAACTGGTTGAGAAGAGCAAGGAAACCTCCTTCACAGACACCACACTTCCAGTGATGGGCAAATACCACTATAACGTCATAGCGTATGCAGGCGGATACCAAAGCGACTCCATCAGTACGGAAGAAATCATCGCTGGGCCAGCATACCAAGCACCCGATACGCTACTGACCGACTACGCAAACTTTATGTTATGGAACAACATCGACGCCGATGGAAGTACCACGACATGGACATGGCAGCCAGCAGGACTTTACGGACAATTCGGTGGGGCCACCGATAATTATACCTATGAGGATTATGCCCCACAAAATTGGCTCATCTCCCCGCGCATCCGTATGGAGAAGGACAAGCATTACAAGATTACATTCGAGACCAAGACTGGTAGCGACAAGGTACAGGAGCTACTTGCCATCGGCTTTGGTCAAGGCGCAGAGATTAGCAATCAGGACAGCATCTATCAGTTTGCCTTAACGGAGAAAGAGGCTTTGACATTGCGCGTCAACCTGCCTGTTGTTGAAAACACAGGTGACTACAATTTTAGCTTTGTTCACCGCACGCTGTACAAAAACTATAATATCGCCATCAAGAACGTCATCTTTGCAGAAGACCACGAAGGCTATATCTCGGGACGGGTAACCTGCGACGGAAAGGGCGTGAGCAATGCACTAGTTCGCACGGAGAACGGACAGTTCACTAGCAGAACCAACAACGATGGTCAATATACTCTCAACTACCTGCCCGAAGGCAGTTATAACATTATCGTAGAAGCATTGGGTTATCGCGATGGCTCGGCTACTTCTACCGTCTCAGAGTTGGAAACAACCACAGAGAACATCGCTATTGAGGCCCTTCCCACTTATTCCCTCCACGGCAGAATTAGCGACACTGTGGGCGATCCTGTAGTAGGTGCAACTGTCATACTCTCTGGGTACAACAACTACGAGACAACGACGGCTGCAGACGGTTCTTACAGTATTAGCGGCATCTATGAGCACACGGGCTATACCGTTAGCGTAAGCAAGAACAAACTGTTGGGTGTCAGCGAGACCATTGACGTAAACGCAAACAAGACGTTGAACCTCACCCTGAAGGACAACATCAAGCCAGCCAAGGCAGTGAATGTGGCCGAGTCACCCAACGGCGACCAAACGGAAGTGACGTGGCAGGCACCAGCCAACGACCCGCGTGTGGACCGTATTGACGACGGTGTCATCACCACTGGCACTGGATACCAAAACGGCGCAACGAACAAATCGACCTTCGGTGTAATTCGTCGAGAAGCCGCCACTGTTTATGGCGCACAGTTCTACCTTACCAACGCACCAGGCGTAAGCCATTACAGTATCGCTCTGCGTATACTAGGACTGAAGGAGAACGGCGATCCCGACGAGGCGAATGTGCTTTTTGAAGAAACCTATGTACCTGTAAAGGATGACCAATGGAATGAGTACACCCTACCCACGCCTGTCGAGGCACCGAACGGGTACTACCTCTGCGTGGCAACAGCCAGTTGGCTTGGGATTGGCATAGACGGTGGCGGTGACACTGCAAAATATCCGTTCCAAGCAATGACCAACTGCTTCAGTGGCGATTTCACATCAGGCACCTATTATTATCTGGACAACCAGCAGAGCGAGAACATGCATCGCAACTTTATGATCCGCCCCGTAAGCGCTCCGTACAGTGTGTCCGAGGACCACATCACAAAGACGGGACGTTTCATGCCTTGCTACATGGAGAAGAACGAAAATGAACAACCCACGCTCTACAATTATAAGGACAACTACAAGGTGCAGGGAGCAGAGCCAACAACTCCACTGAAAACCGTACAGAATCGCATACGCTACAACGTCTATCGCCTTACCCCTGCCAACACAGCCAATGAAGAGGCATGGACGAAACTGGCCACCAACCTTCAAGAGCGTAGTTACACTGACAGCAACTGGAAGACGCTTCCACAAGGCACTTATTATTATGCCGTGAAGGCCATCTATACAGGAGACAAAGAGTCCGTGGCAACTCTCTCCGACAGTATTGGCAACAAAATGCTCACTAACGTCGTTTTCAACCTCACCACCAACACAACGGACAATGAGGCTTATGGCGCAAGCATCGTCATGGTAAACGGAGGCGGCACACATACCTATCAGATGACAGCCGACAACGCTGGTGTGGCTACGAGCGGTAGCGTATGGAAAGCAACCTACGAGGTACACATCTCGCTCGACGGATTCTATCCGATCGATACAACCATCACTGTAGACAAAGAGAACAGCTACACATTCAGCTACGAGCTCATAGAGCACAAGGTGCAACCACACGGCTTGATCATTGAGAACGGATCGTATGGCGCACAGAAACTTTTCATTTGGAATTATCCCGAGTATTTCGAAGATAGTTTTGAAGAGCACGAAGACTTTGTGCTTAATTCTCCAGGCAGCATCGGCTGGCAGTATTTCGACGGCGACGAGGGCGAGACAGGTGCCTTCACTTTCTCTCAGGACGGTAGTAAGCCCTGGCCTAATGCCTTCGAAGCAATGGCCTACATCATTATGAATGCAGGAAAGGTTTCCGACGGGAAGGAAGGCACGCTCGCTAGCGACTATATCACATTGGCTCCTCGCTCTGGAGAGAAAAGCCTGCAGAGCTGGCCAGCGGCAGGTAAGAAAGAGGACGACTGGCTCATCACGCCGCACCTCCACTTCCAAGAGCCCATCAGCTTCCGATTCTACGCACTCAACTTCTCTAATAATGCTCCAGAAGAGATCGAGGTGCTTTATACGACTAGTGAGATCCCCGATGTCGAAGAGTTTATACGCATAGATAGCTGCACCATCAACAGCGCATACGGCTCTTGGGTGCTGAAACAGTATGACAGTATCCCTGCCGAGGCCAACTACATCGCCTTGCGCCGTGTGACACCTGCAGACGAGACTGGGTACACGCCAAAGATCCTAAATATCGACGACGTGGCCTTCGGTACAAAACTGCCAAACGCAGCCCGTTATTTGCCCAAGAATAACGTGAGACGCATGCCGTCGCTCGACGGTGCCTACGAGGTGTATCTCGACGGAGAATTGGTGGCCAGCACCGATGACACGCAATACTACTTTGACGGACTGACGGTGGGCAAGCATACGGCAGGTGTGATTGCCAGCTACACCTCGGGTAAAACTACTATGAGCACTATCGACTTCGAAGTGGATGCTACGGGAGTCAGTTCCATCACGGGCAGACAGGACGAGAGCAAGGCCGAGTTCTACAACATCAAAGGACAACGCATCAGCAATCATGACCTCCCGCGTGGCGTATATATCGTCAAGAAAGGTGGACACATCTATAAGAGCATTAAGAAATAAGTAGTTCGCCTTATATAATCATCAATTGTGACAGGGGTGGAGTAATTTGGACTTCCACCCCTGTTTTTTGTGACGTCCATTCCACATGTATCCCATAAGCTCGGACATGGGTGTTTAGTTTGCAAAGGCACCAAAGGTTTATTTTTGCAGCTCTTTACAAAGCGACATTGTGAATCCGCAAAAAGTTGTTTTTAGATCAACCATTCGCTTATTTGCCAAAAAACAACTATATTTGCAACCGAATTCAACATTTGGGAAAAGGTTATGATAAAAATGCTTCGTCACAACGCTTGCCGGCCATGGGTGCTGGCCTTCATGCTTGCTGCAGTATGGAGCGCACAAGCTTCCAACTACAAGTACCACTTCAAGAAGATAGACCGACGCTTCGATGCAATTGCAGAGAGGCTCAATCAACTTGACTTTGAGAATCGAAGAGCCGAGGCCAATCCTAAAGACCTGCAACAGTTGGCACAACTTGCGGGAAAGCATCCTCAGCTGCAAGCACGATCCATCTATTGGCAGGTGCGTATGACACAGTTCAACGCACGCCCAACTGAATGCATCCAGCAACTCAAAAAAGCGGAACGGCTCTGCCAGCCTGGCTACGACTACGACTTGGCACTCATTCGCTATCAGCTTGCTGGCAACTACGACCGCATAAGCGAATATATGCAGTGCTATCGCAACGTCTCAATGGCCATAGCTGTTTTTAGAAAGGCAAAAGACTATTATTTCATGGGAAATGCGCAACTGCTACTGGTACAACTTTTCCATGAGATCAACGATGACGAACACGCCAGCGAACAACTCCTACTGGCAAAAAAAAGCTACGAGACAGCAGGATACCCCCTCAACCGCATCTACTTCTACCAAGCGATGCTGACAAAAGACGATGCTGAGAAATCCGCACTTTTGGCCAAAAGCGTCGCCGTTGGTGGACGAGACTGGGCGATGACCATGCAGGCCTACCTCAATCTGAGCGAGCTCGCACTGGATAAGGAACAAACGCAAAAAGCGGCGGCCTACTACAACATGGGCAAGGCCGAGATAGAAAAATTCGCCCCTGATAACGTATTCTTCGGGGCGCTACTTTCCCTGTCCCATGTAAAGATTCTCTATGCACAAGAATTATACGCCGAGGCTCTCTCCGTCATCGAAAGCCTGAAGACTATCGGACCCAAAATTAAAGAAGAACTGTTCATGCAGGAGGTCTATCGCTACTCATGGCTTTGCCACGCTCACCTCGGCCAAAAGGAAAAGGCCTATGCCATGCTCCGCTTATTTCAAAGCGAATACGAACGCAACACCGACTCCATACGGGCCCACGACATACCCAAGGCACGAGCACGGGAAGAGATTCTGCGACAGAACGACCGTATACGAATTCTGGAGAAAGACGCACGCATCAAGACCACCTATCTCTATTTGGCCCTTTTGAGCATTGCGCTGATTGTCTTTGTGGGTCTAACAATTATCTATTACCTTCGTCAACGTTATCGCATCCGTGACATTGAAAACAAGCAGTTGCGTGAAAACTTGCGACAAGAAGCCCTCATCTACAGTATGAATCGCAAGAACTTTGAGGATGATCTGCAACAGAAAGCATGCGAGATAAGCAGCAATACACTGCTATTGGCCAATAAAAATGAGGTGCTTCAACAAATCAGCGATCTAACTCGACGCTTCTCCGACGAGGGGAGTATTCCCCGAGAATATGTCAAACACGTCAACGCTATAATTGCTGGAAGCCTAGACAATGACGATGAGTGGTCGCGCTTCAAACTCCACTTTGATAGTGTCCACCCACATTTCTTTGTACGACTAAAGGAGCTCTGCCCTGACCTGACGGAGAACGACCTCCGCCTATGCGCTTATATCAGCATTGGCATGCGCGCCAAACAGATTGCTGAGATGCTCAATGTGAGTCCTGACAGCATCAATAGCAACCGCTACAGGCTGCGCAAGAAATTTGGACTGCTAAGAGGACAGTCTCTCGACGACTATATCAGGAAAGTCTGATCGCGTCCGTCAAGGATAGGCTTTTGAAAAGTCTATCCTTGACGGACACACTTGCAATCAACAGATAAATCCATTGTCATAGAGAAAACATTGTGGGACTTTTGAACTATTTACTCCATTATATCATGTATGATGTATAATTTATCGGCGGCCTACGCCTCAATGGCATTCATCGTCTCGACATCCACGCACAGAGCGAAACTCTTGATACCTGTTTGCTTTTTGGCCATTTAGATTAATGGTTTAGCGTGCCCGTGTTGACAACAGGCTGTGCCGAGTCGTCACCGCAGAGCACTACGAGCAAGTTGCTCACCATGGCAGCCTTCTTGTCGTCGTCGAGTTCCACAATATCTTCACTGCTTAGTTTGTCGAGCGCCATTTTCACCATCGAGACGGCTCCCTCGACAATCTTCTCGCGCGCAGAGATGATCGCGTCAGCCTGCTGGCGGCGAAGCATCACGGCGGCAATCTCCGGAGCGTAGGCCAGATAGTTGATGCGCGCCTCCACCACCTCGATGCCCGCCATACTTAGGCGTTCGTCGAGTTTCTCCTCCAGTTGTTTGTTGATCTCATCTGCACCGTCGCGAAGAGTCAGTTCCTTACTGGCCGAATCGTTATTGTCGTAGGCATAGAGGCCTGCCACCTGACGAAGGGCTGCGTCGCTCTGAGTCTTGACGAAATTCTCAAAGGCAAGCATCACGTTCGACACGCTTGTGCCAACCTGCTGTGCGCCCCCGCTCTGTGCCATGGTCTGTGAGTCGATTTCAAACATGGCCTTGTAGGTATCCTTTAGCTTCCACACGAGTACCAGGCCTATCATCACCGGGTTGCCCGTCTTGTCGTTCACCTTGATAGGCTGGGCGTCAAGGTTGCGAGCACGAAGCGACAGTTTCTTGGTGTTAATAAAGGGGTTAACCCATGAGTAGCCCACGTTGGTGTAGGTGCCTTTATATTTCCCGAAAAACATCATCACTCGCGCCTCGCCTGGTTCGACCATCACGAAGCCTCCCCAAACGAAGAGTGTGACTGCCAACAAAGCAAAACCCACGCCGATAAGAAGTCCTGCCAACAACTCGTGCTGGCACCAAACAAAGCCCGCAACCACCATGACAGCACTCAACACTGTCAACAGTATATTGAGGAAAAGCATGGCAAAACCACTGAGGGTCAAACCTTTGAACTGAAATTCCTTTGTCTCCATAATCATATTTTTAAAGGGTTACACATGATTGCTTGATGATATCATTATGACATTGCAAATATATGAATAATATATGGGATAACAAAGAAAATACTACGTTTTTTAAGTTTTATCTATACTTTTTTAGAACACTTTTCTGCAAATATGTAAACGAATCGTATCCAATAAAGAATAAGTATCCATAAATGCTTCTAATGATTGAGGATTGCAAGCTCTTTTCCCTTCAACTGCATCCACAAAGCTCTTTATAGCAGTATAATATCCCTGCGTAAATACTTGGTTGTTTTGCATCAACGGTTGGAAATTATTTCTACCAAACAGTTCGGCCGTCACATTCACATGCATCAAAACCTTTTCCAAGGGAAGTCCACAAAAACGATGTGGCTTCCGCTGGAAAGTGAGCGTTTCCATCTGTTCCAATGAGTAAATACCCTTGTTGGTGTTGATGGTCATACTCTCCTTTGCATCAGACCATGTATAGTCGGTGGAAAGCTCAAGAACTCCTATAGCATCAGCATGTTTGAGTACTAACATCACGGTATGTTCGTCAATGGGTTCCACACACCTTATCTCTGCCTTTCCAAACAAATAGACGACACAATCTATCGGATGAATGAATAGGTCGAGCAGAGCGTCTCCCTCGGGGTAAGCGCCGGTTAGAAATTTTAGATTATAAGTCTTTGTTCCCTTGCTCCCCTGCAACTTCTTCTTCAAGATTTGCATGGCAGGTGCGAAACGCTTTTGCAAATCGACCATCGCCAAAACTTGAGTTTGCTTCTGCAATTCTATTAAGCGTCTCAATTCTTCGGCATTCAAACACGGAGGTTTCTCTATGAACAAAGCCTTTTTATGCGCTAACACCCTAGATGCGATAGAGAAATGCGCCTTTGAAGAAACAGATACAAATACACCCTTTATATCTTCATCCGTTAAGACTTCGTCCAATGACGTAGTTGCACGGACGTGAGGAAAGACTCCTTCTATCAAGTGCAGCTTACCAGGAGTTTTACAACAGATGTATTTTAACGGTACATGTAGATAGTTGAGCACAGGATAAAGGTTGTTTGTACTATGATTTCCTATACCCACAAAGGCGTACTTTCCTTGGTAGGCTTGCTGCAACATTTTCATGTTCCGCACATGCTTATAGCGTTCTATGACATTTTTAATGTGTTCCATTAAAAACCAATCTTTTTGATATATTTTCTGTAAGTCTCTGCTCTATTGCCTGTCCATTGGTATTTACCATAGAAAACTTCGATGATGCTTTTAGGCAATACCTTTTCCAGATTACGCAGCAGGATAATATCATACTTGCGATGGAAGTTGATCCAGCAACCATTGCATTCTCTTGAATACTGGCACTGCACCTTGGTAGCTTCTCTCGAATTGAAAATTTCGTCCAATGAATGCTCATAGACGTTACCTAACATTACGCCCAGATTCTGGCACAACGGCACATCACCGTTGGAATGAATGACCAATTCGCTAAATATGCTTTGGCAACGTAAACGCAGACGACCATTTCTCCATTCCTTATACAATGCCACAAAGTCAAAATTTTCTTCTGTGCCATGAATGCTCTTGGGGATATTCTGAATGTAATGGGCCATATCGGCAGAAAGCAAGTCGGCAGTGGTGTCAAAAAAATCCATTGTGCCATAGATGCCTATGCGCACATCCACATCGTATCTCTTGGCGAGACCTATCACATAGTCCATGTCCTCAAAAGTATTCCATGGCGAGAGGCAAAACATCAGAGAGACTGGAACCTCGTCCTTTAGAGTCTCTATCACTTCCAACACCTTGTCATGGCCATTACAACCCCTCATGGCTTTGTATGTTTCCTTGTTGCCATCGAGCGAGACGTACAGATGGCTCGGATGATACAGTCTCACTGCCTCTATTACCTTTTGAGGTGCGAGACAATTCGACAATAGCGTATAGTTGGGATGGTTGTCCTTGAACCACTCCATGATGGCATTAGCCTCAGGATGAAGCAAGAATTCTCCACCCTCCAAACCTACAACAGTATTCTTTGTGACACACTGGCTCGCCATGATCATCTTTATCATTCTCAAGGACAGATGCTCTTCTGGTTTCTGCCATATTGAGCAATGCTTGCAACGCGACTGACACTTGGTGGTAGAGTAAATCATCAAAGTGCTCAGTCGCTTGTGATGCGGGCGAATGATGTTGTTGAGGTATAGCACCCCATTGCGTAAATAGTCGCTTGTTTTGTACATGATTGTCTTCCAAAGTTTTTGTTCATCTATTAGGTAAGAGACAACAAAAAACAGAAAGACTGCATGAGGACACCATTACCAAGTGAATCTTAGGCCGAAGGGAACAGTGAATGTGAACGGATGTTCTGTCCATATAGTATGGACGGAACTACCATTCGGCACATACCAGTGGAGCGAAGGTTCTATGTAAACGCTCCACTTGGTAGCAAGCTTGTATTGTACTCCTATGCCAGTACTCACACTCCATTGCAGCGAAGGTATGAAATGCCAGTGATTTGTACAGGACGTGATAGGTCCGACAACATACTTTTCGTCTGTTTTACCATAGACCGGTATTTGCAGACTTCCGCCCAACGAAGAATATATAGTCCAATTCTTACCCCAGTTCGGGATAAAATAGCGATTAGTTGCAT
>ULTB01044825.1_pt1 | contig 18477 bp, 16 predicted proteins | sample 1957251 | NCBI WGS metagenome assembly ULTB01 (sample SAMEA4835724, study PRJEB28245) | human gut metagenome | biome: gut microbiome; material: fecal sample | place: Denmark | collected 2008
CGGCATGATGAAAGACCTGTCCGTTTTGCAGGAAGCGCCCTTCACCGATCACGGCAGCATTGTGGAAGTTTTCACGGATTTGTCCGTGTGGTCTGGTATTCGGCAGGCGATTGAGCGGGTCAATGCCAATGCGTTGGCAGCGTGAGTTGTATTTTGGTGGAAGGAGATTTAATAAATGGCAAACATTATTGCAGTAATCTGGGACTGTGACAAAACCCTGATTGACGGTTATATGCAAGATCCGATTTTTGCAGAATATCAAATTGACTCGTCTGATTTTTGGAAAAAAGTAAATGCGAAGCCAATGGAACTCGCAGAGAAAGGGATCCGAGTAAATCGGGATACTTATTACCTGAACTACTTTATTGAATGCGCTCATAACGGGACTTTTAAGGGATTAAATAATCAAAAACTCAATGGCTATGGGAAGAAACAGAAATTTTATAGAGGTATCCCAGAAATCTTCGAGAAAACTAAAAATATGTTCAAGGACAATAAAAGTTATGCAGAATACGGAATTCAAGTTGAACATTATATTGTTAGCACTGGCTTTGCTGAAATTATCCGCGGTTCAGATTTGATGCCTTTTGTTGATGGCGTATGGGGATGCGAGCTTTTGGAAACTCCCGATAGTGACGGCGATATGGTTATCGGTGAGACGGTATATACGATTGACAACACATCAAAAACCAGAGCAATATTTGAAATAAACAAAGGAATTGATAAAATCGACGGAATTGAAGTCAATTCAAAAATCCCGGAAGAAAACCGAAGAGTTCATTTTGAAAACATGATTTATATTGCAGATGGCCCTAGCGATATTCCCGCATTCTCTGTTGTAAAAAAGGGTGGCGGCGCAACCTTTGCGATCTATCCCAAGGGTGACAACGAAGCCATGCAGCAGGTAGAACAGATGCGTGAGGATGGACGCGTCGATATGTACGCAGAAGCGGATTATTCCGAGGGGACTACCGCATATATGTGGATTACCAATAGAATTCAAAGAATGGCTGATCGGATTCGTAATGCAGAAAAAGAAAAAAATCATGAGCTCTGCATCAGGAGTCCCACATCATTTGGTTTGATGTTTGCTTTCTATGTATGATTGTTCTGCCAAACAGCACATACCCTTCCTGACATTATTGGCACAGAGAAAATCGTGCAAATCCGTTGTGTACCAACGGGTTTGCGCGATTTGTACCTTCGCTCTTACCCTCTCCCGTATTCCCACGGCTAAGACCTACCATTTCGTCACTATGTACTACCCCCACCCCTGCCTCTTAGCCAGATCGTCCATTGCGAAGCAGAATTTCTCCCACTGTGTCAATGCTGTCTGCAACGGGTCCTTTGAGCAAATCCTCATAGTAGAGATAGAGCTCATCGCTCATAGCTTCGCTGAGATCGTTGTTGTCCACTTCCCACTTTATCAGCGGGAGCACCGCGTTGAGGCGTTCGGCCTCTTCAAGGATATCCTGATTGAACTCCGGAAGATATGAGTTTTCGAGAAGTCTTCCCGTTATTGGTGGTATGCCCGTAATCACACGACTTTCAAGAAAATTTTTTGCCCACTGATAATCAAGGCCGTATTTCATTTTTTACCTTCCTGTTTCAATTTGTGCTGTTTTTAATATATCGGCTTTTTTCTTCTGTGTCAACTGTTTTTGGTGGAACGGTGAAATGATTGTACGATATGCGGCGGGTGCGGCATTGCCGGGGCACAGTTTACTTTTAGTTTAAAGGCGTTTTATTTTCAAACAAAAAGAAAATGCCGAAACGCGGGGTAGCGTATATCTTTTGATTACAGTGCGACGCGAAGGTAGGGTATAAATCCTGCAAATTCATATCGTGCCGCCGGCGCGAGCGGGTGCATGAGCAGATGGCTCAGCTCGAAAAAACGCTCGACACGCTCGATTATAAGCACTGGTACTATGAGATCGCAAAGGCGGCCGGCACCTGCAAAGTGCATGAGCAGATGGCAAAAGAAGATATTCCACAGAGAATGCGCGAGATAAAAAGGCGCATGGTCGAGGGCGGAGAATGCGAAGAAAAATAAAAATTTTGCTGTTTTTCACGGTAAAGCGTTGAAATGTGCGATTTTATGTGTTACAATAGCAGACATCAATGACGGTACGATGGAGAGCCGCTCAGCTGAGACTGGCGGTTCTTTTTCATTTTCGCCGCCAAAATGAGGGGCTCGTATGCAGCCCGTGAGGAGTTTTTCAAATGACCGTATCAAACATCTGTATCCTGGGGACGATCGCCGTCTACCTCGTCGGAATGCTGATAATCGGCTTCCGCTGCGCAAGGAAGAACGAATCGTCCGCCGATTTCTACCTCGGCGGCAGAAAGCTCGGCCCGCTCGTTACCGCAATGAGCGCTGAGGCGAGCGACATGTCGAGCTACCTGCTTATGGGTCTGCCCGGGCTCGCGTATCTTTCCGGCGTTGCCGATGTCGGCTGGACCGCAATAGGTCTCGCAGTCGGAACATATCTCAACTGGCTGTTCACCGCGCTCAGACTGCGCAGATATACCCAGGAGACCGGCTCGTTCACTATTCCGCAGTTCTTCTCCCGCCGCTTCAGGGATGACAAAAACATTCTCGCGGTGCTCGCGGCGGTTATAATCATTATTTTCTTCATTCCCTATACTGCGTCCGGCTTCGCCGCCTGCGGCAAGCTGTTCTCCTCGCTGTTCGGTATGAACTACATGACCGCGATGATAATCTCCGCAGTCGTCATAGTCGCTTATACCACGGCGGGCGGATTCTTCGCCGCTTCGGCGACCGACTTTGTCCAGAGCATTATCATGACTGTGGCGATAGTCTTTGTTCTTGTTTTCTCAACGATATCGGCGGGCGGCATTGATGTTGTTGTCGAGAACGCGAAGGCGCTCCCCGGCTATCTCTCGCTCACCGCATCATATATAGAAGATACCGGCAAGAGCGAGCCCTATAATCTTCTGCACATAATCACCACGCTCTCGTGGGGTCTCGGCTATTTCGGTATGCCGCATATCCTGCTTCGCTTCATGGCTATCGAGGACGAGAAGAAGCTCAAGCTTTCCCGCCGCGTGGCTTCGGTATGGGTCGTTATCGCCATGGCGATGGCCGTTCTTATCGGCGTCGTCGGCAGAGCGCTGAGCAACACCGGTCTTGTCGATCAGCTCCACGGCAACGACACCGAGACTATTATAGTCCGCGTCGCGCACCTGCTCTCGACCTACGGCGCGTTCCCGGCTATCATGGCGGGTCTTATCCTCGCGGGTATCCTTGCGAGCACGATGTCCACCGCCGACTCCCAGCTTCTCGCCGCCGCTTCGAGCGTGTCCGAGAACATACTGCGTGAGGCGTTCCACCTCAAGATATCCGAGAAGAAGAGTATGCTCGCAGCGCGTCTTACCGTTATCGGCATAGCTATCCTGGGTATAATAATCGCCCGCAACCCCGACAGCTCGGTGTTCGGCATAGTCTCGTTCGCATGGGCGGGCTTCGGCGCGGCTTTCGGTCCGCTTGTTATCTGCGCCCTGTTCTGGAAGCGCACCACGCTCCCCGGAGCGATTGCCGGCATGGTGTCGGGCGGCGCGATGGTCTTTATCTGGAAATATCTCATTAAACCCATCGGCGGCGTGTTCGGCATATATGAGCTGCTCCCCGCGTTCCTTGTCGGTCTTGTCTTGATGGTTATAGTCAGCCTCTGCACCAAGGCTCCCTCCAAGGAGATAACCGACGAGTTCGACCGCGTCAAGGCTATGGGAAAGGCAAAATAATCCGCTGACGGGACTCTGACAATCAATTTGTTTTGACGGAACATTTCAGTTGTTAAAAGTGATAAAGTGATTTTCCTGATTTTCGTCATTTTTATTAAAAAAAGCGAAAATTTTTATGAGTATTGACAATAGGCTCATACGAAAGTATAATCAATAAAAATTGAAGGTAATTCACAATTGCCCTCATTATATCCGATTTTTTGCGCCGCAGTTGTCGGGCGGCGCCGAGAATAAAATAAAAAACAGGAAAGAAAAGAGGATTTTTATGAAAAAAGTATTTGCATTAGTCCTCGCTCTTGCTCTCGTGATGTGCGGCTTCACCGCATGCTCAGGCAAAAACGGCGGCAGCGATACCAAGACAGACGCCGATCTTACCAAGGTTGGCGAGTACACAGCTAACAACACCGAATATGTTATCGGCGCAACCGGTCCTCTGACCGGCGACGCTTCATCATACGGAAACTCCGTGCGCAACGGTGCTCAGCTAGCCGTTGACGAGATTAACGCCGCAGGCGGTCTCAACGGAGTGAACTTCAAGTTCGACATGAAGGACGACAAGGCCGGCGCCGTTGAGGCAGGTCAGGGCTTCACCTCCCTGCTTGAGGGCGGCATGCAGGTCTCCCTCGGCTCCGTTACCTCCGCATCCTGCGAGGCTTTCGGCACCGCAGCTGCCGAGTACGGCATCTTCTTCATGACTCCCTCCGCTTCCGCAGCTTCTGTTATCGAGACCGGCGACACCGCTTTCCGCGTCTGCTTCGGCGATCCCGACCAGGGCACACTTGCCGCTCAGGAGCTTACCTCGAAGTATAAGAAGATCGGTGCTATCTACGATACCTCCGACACTTATTCGCAGGGCATCTACGATGCATTCAAGGCGAAGATGAACGAGCTCGGCGTCTCCTACATCGAGCAGACCTTCGACAAGGAGAACAAGAGAGACTTCTCCACTCAGGTTGCCGCTCTTAAAGATTGCGACGTTATCTTCCTTCCCATCTACTACACCGAGGCGGGACTTATTGCAAAGACCTGCGCTTCCAAGGGCTGCAACGCGGTTCTCTTCGGATGCGACGGACTTGACGGCGTAGCCAGCCAGATCGACTCCTCCGTTAAGAATCAGATCAAGTACATCACCCCCTTCGATGTCAACAGCAAGGAAGAGAAGGTTTCAAAGTTCGTAAATTCCTACAAGGCAAAGTACAACGCTCTCCCCGACCAGTTCGCGGCTGACGCTTACGATGCAGTCTATGCAGTCTTCAACGCTATGAAGAAGACCGGCGTTAACAACGTCAAGGTCGATCCCACGGCTCTCGGTACTGCTATGGCAAAGGCTATCACCGCCTCCGACTTCTCCTATGACGGAGTTACCGGCAAGATGACCTGGGAAGCCAGCGGCGCCTGCAACAAGGTCCCCGTTATTGTTGAGCTTGGCTGATAACTATTAATTTCTAAAATTTATATTTATTGGTTTTTGAACGGCAGGGGAAGTGTATTCTCCTGCCGTTTTCTGTTTTTCTTTCGGCAGTTCAAGTTTCTCCCATTCTAAAGGAGCGTTAGGTTTATTATGAGTGTTATATTTGACGGACTCAGCCTCGGCGCCATCTACGCCCTCATAGCACTGGGCTACACGATGGTTTACGGCATCGCGAAGATGCTCAACTTTGCCCACGGCGATATTATCATGGTCGGCGCATATGCCGTTTTCACAACGCTGGCGGCGGGCGGAAATCTCGCTATCGGCGTTCTGGCATCTGTTATAGTCTGCACGCTGATGGGTATTATTATCGAAAAGGTTGCCTACAGACCCCTGAGAGGCGTTACCCCCATCGCGGTTCTGATAACCGCTATCGGCGTCAGCTACCTGCTTCAGAGTATCGCGCAGCTCATCTTCGGCGCAAAGGCGCAGAGCGTGTCTCTGCCCTCGCTCGGCGCGGTGAACATTGCGGGCACCAATGTCAGCGTCAGCTCGATCCTCACCATGGGCATAAGCGCGGTTATAATGATTGCCCTGACCCTGTTCATCAAAAAGACCAGGACCGGACGCGCCATGCTTGCCGTCTCCGAAGACAGGGGCGCGGCTCAGCTCATGGGTATAAATGTCAACAAGATAATTACCGTCACCTTTGCAATCGGCTCGGCTCTCGCCGCGTTCGCGAGCGTGTTCTATCTCTTCCAGATACCGACTGCGGAGCCGACCCTCGGCTCGATGCCCGGCATCAAGGCGTTCACCGCGGCGGTTATCGGCGGCATTGGCTCCATCCCCGGCGCGATGATCGGCGGCGTGCTCCTCGGCGTTATCGAGAAGATATGCCTTGCCGTCCCCGTCCTCGCACCCTATACCACTGCCGTTGAATTCAGTCTTTTGATTTTGATCCTTCTTGTAAGACCCATCGGTCTGCTCGGCAAGAAGAGAAGAGAGAAGGTGTAATTGATGAGTAAAACAAAGACAGAAAGCAAATTCAAGCTCAAAAATTACATCAGCTATATAATGGTCATCGCCGTCCTCGGCGTGTCGGTCATTCTCCAGCTGACCGGCAACCTCCAGCGCTCGGCGTCGACCCTGCTCGTCCAGATAGCTTACAGCATCATCCTCGCCGTTTCCCTGAACCTCGTCGTCGGTTTCCTCGGCGAGCTGTCGCTCGGTCACGCAGGCTTTATGTGCGTCGGCGCATATCTCGGCGGATACATAGCCATTCAGCTCTCTGATGTTATCGGCAGCAAGCTTCTGGTGCTCATCATCAGCATGCTCGCCGGCGGCGTGATAGCCGCAATATTCGGTCTCATCGTCGGACTTCCGGCACTCAGACTCAAAGGCGACTACCTCGCGATAGTGACCCTCGCTTTCGGCGAGATAGTCAGAACGATATTCAAGAATCTCGATGTTTTTGGCAAGGCAATGGGTCTTCGCACGAACACGATAAAGTACGATACGAGAAACGATACCTCGCTCTATATCGTCGCTTTCGTCGTCGTGCTCATCGTCCTGTTCATGATAAACAATCTTATTCGCTCAAAGCACGGCAGAGCGATAACCGCTATACGTGACAACGAGATAGCAGCAAAGGCAATGGGCATAAACGTGACTTTCTACAAGCTCTTTGTGTTTGTTTTCTCCGCATTCTTCGCGGGCGTCGCAGGCGTTATCTATGCGCATTACATCACGCCCGTCCAGTATTCGGTGTTCTCGTATAACTACTCTATCGAAATCCTCGTCATGGTCGTCCTCGGCGGCATGGCAAGCATCAACGGTTCGATAGTCTCCGCCGCGCTCATCACGATAATCAACTTCGAGCTCCAGAGCAAGCTCTCCGGCGACCTCGCGGCGCTCAAGTACCTTATCTATGCGCTTATTCTTATCTGCCTCGTTATCTTCAACAACGCACCTGCGTTCACCCGCATAAAAGAGAAGCTCGCTCCGCGCTTCATCATGGCGCGCATTGCGGACAAGAAGCGCAAGCCCGAGGATATCAGCGACGACAAGGGCGAGTGGAGCAACGTTCCCACAAAGATCTCCATGGACGAAATCCTCTCTGTCGATATGCAGCAGGGCAAGGAATATGTCCCCGACAAGCCGCAAAAGGGAGGAAAGAAAAATGGCTGAATATGTTCTTGAAACAAAGGATCTCGGCATTTCCTTCGGCGGACTGAAAGCGGTCGAGAATGTCGATCTGAAAATAAAGAAAAAGCAGCTCTACGGTCTCGTGGGCCCCAACGGAGCGGGCAAGACAACGGTCTTCAATATGCTCACCGGCGTCTATCAACCCACCACCGGAACTTTCTACCTAAACGGCGAAGAGCTCCGCGGCAAGAGCCAGGAGCAGATAAACCACAAGGGCATCGCGAGAACATTCCAGAACATCCGTCTGTTCAACAACATGAGCGTGATAAGAAACGTCCTTGTCGGTCTGCACAACCAGCCCGAGTTCAAGTGCGATATATTCTCAAGCATCTTCCGCCTCCCGAAGCACTACAAGACGGAGAAGGCGATGCGCGACAAGGCAAAGGAGATACTTCGCATCTTCGATCTCTATGACGAGCGAAACAATCTCGCCTGCAACCTGCCTTACGGCAAGCAGAGAAAGCTTGAAATAGCCCGCGCTCTCGCGACCAATCCGTGCCTGCTGCTCCTCGACGAGCCGGCGGCGGGCATGAACCCCCACGAGACAGAGGATCTGATGGACATAGTCAGGCGCATAAGAGACGAGTTTGACATGACCATACTTCTTATCGAGCACGACATGAAGTTCGTGTCGGGTCTTTGCGATGAGATAACCGTGCTCAACTTCGGCACAGTGCTCGCGCAGGGCAAGACAGAGGACGCGCTGAGTGACCCCGAGGTCATAAAGGCGTATATCGGTGAATAAGGGGGAAAAGTCATGGCATTGTTAGAAGTCAAGGACCTTCAGGTCTATTACGGCGTTATAAGAGCGCTCAAGGGCATCAGCTTCCATGTCGATCAGGGCGAGATAGTCTCGCTCATCGGCGCAAACGGAGCGGGCAAGACCACCACGATGCAGAGCATCATGCGCCTCATTCCGATAAAGAGCGGCTCCGTCGTCTATGACGGAAACGAGATAAACAAGATTCCCGGTCATAAGCTGGTCGGCATGGGAATGAGCCAGGTGCCTGAGGGTCGCCGCGTGTTCCAGGAGCTGACCGTCTATGAAAATCTGCTCCTCGGCGCGTATACGCAGAAGGACAAAAAGAAGATAAAAGAGGATATCGACGAGATCTGCACCCGCTTCCCCCGCCTCGGCGAGAGAAAGTCGCAGATAGCGGGCACTCTTTCCGGCGGCGAGCAGCAGATGCTCGCAATGGGCAGAGCTATGATGAGCCACCCGAAGCTGCTCATGCTCGATGAGCCGTCGATGGGTCTGTCCCCGCTGTTTGTCGATCAGGTGTTCGAGATAATCAAGGACTATCACAAGTCCGGCACAACCATCCTGCTCGTCGAGCAGAACGCGAAAAAGGCGCTCTCCATCTCCGACCGCGCCTATGTCCTCGAAACCGGCGCAATAACCGCAGAGGGCACCGCGCAGGATCTGCTCAACAACGAAGAGATAGTCAAAGCCTATCTCGGCGGCTGATAAAATATAATTTATATGACGCTCCGAAGTTTTCCTTCGGGGCGTTTTTCTTTTCAAAACGCAAAATATATGATAATATAAAAATAAAGGCAAGCCCATGCGTTACCTAAAGCACCTTTTTGTTGTCTTTAAGAGTGAGCGGATGTCGTTGGAGAGGAGGTAATTATGGAGGACAAACTGCTTATTGACGGCTTGTTCGCCCGCGACGAGAGGAGCGTGGCGCGGCTCGAGGAAAAATATTCGGGATACTGTTATACCGTGGCCTATGCCGTTGTGCGGTGCCGCGAGGACGCGCAGGAGTGCGTCGGCGACGCCATGCTCGGCGCGTGGAATTCTATTCCGCCGAACAGGCCGGAAAATCTCGGAGCATATGTCGGCAGGATAGCGAGAAATTCCGCGCTGAATTTGTTGAAAGTCCGCCGGGCGAAAAAGCGCGGCGAAAAGAATGTTGCCCTCGCTCTCGATGAGCTGTCGGAGTGTATACCGAGTGCCGAGAATACCGAGCAGCAGGCGGACACCGTTCTGCTGCGCGAGGCGGTGAACGGATTTTTAGACTCTCTCGAGCGGGAGAGGCGAATAGTTTTTATTCAGCGCTACTGGTATATGCTCGGCATATCGGAGATAGCCGCCGAGCGCGAAATGACCGAGGGCGCGGTAAAAATGTCGCTTAAGCGAACAAGGGACAGCTTAAAGATTTTTCTCGAAAAGGAGGGCTTTACGGTATGAAAAAAGAAGATTTATTGAAGGCCGTAGGCGGCGCTGACGACAGGTTTATAGCCGAGGCCGCGCCGAAAAAAATAAATTTTAAGAACAGAGCGCCGCGCTATCCCATGCGCTTGATGACGGCGGCAGCGTGCCTCTGCATAGTCGCGGCGGTGTTCTTCGGCTATTGGCTGATAAGCCCCGCCAGGCTGCAAAAGATATCACTCGGCACAGTGGGCTTTTCCGGCGAGGGAGCCGGCGCTCACACGCCTGTTGTGCGCGACATAAGCGAATACACGACGGGAAACCCGTGGAGCGCGGAGATGAAGCTGAAGCGACTGCCTGTCTACAAAAACACGCAGTCGCTAAGCTATGATGAGCTGCTCTCGACCGTGCGCAAAACTGCCGAAAAATCAGGCGCGCAGATAAAGTCGGTGACGCAGGAGAATCTCCCGGAATGCGAGTGGGTAGTCAGCGAAAATTCGCTCTACGCCGTCAGAGCCGAGACGGACATCGGCTTGATATCGGCGTTTGCGACGGGCGGGGTAAGTATAAACTTTTCCGAGCCTGTTGCGGGAAACGGCACGGGGCGCGATGCCGCAGGGTACTTCATTGAAAAGTATTCTTCTGTAATCGGCTTCAAAAATCCCGTGCTCTGCGTCACTTCCGACTATGATATAAACGGCGGGGAGAGTGCGGAATACCGTGTCTATGACGGCTCGGGCGGCGATTTGAAAAGAGTAAAAAGCTATAATTTCGGGAGCGTGTTTTTTGATATAAACGAAAACGGCGGGCTTGAATCGATAAGAATCAGTTCCGTCGACGGCGCAAAGAAGCTCGGTGATTATCCGATAATATCATATAAAGAAGCCGAAAAGCTTCTGCTCGGCGGCGAATATATCTCCGGCTCGGCGGACGGAATAGAAAACGGCGTGGTCGTGCGCGAGAAGATAAAAAAAGTCGAGCTTGTCTATTCAATAGACCCCATGGACGCGTATTTTGCGCCGTATTACAGATTCTATGTTGAGCTTGACCGCTCGCCTGTCGCCGGATTCAAATGCTATGGCGAGTTCGATGTGCCTGCGGTAAACAGCAAATATATATCAAATTAAATTATATTTTGGGGCTGTCCGTTCGGGCGGCTCCATTCTTTATAATTTTTTTATTGGTTTGCGCGCCGAAAGGTGCTACAATTAGACTATTGATACAAGTGAGGTGTTTTCTGTGGGCAGATATCCGATAGACCGCAAGGAGCGCGTGACGCTCGGCGGGCTTGGACAGACGATTCACATTTGGGGAACGAAAAACGAAAATCCGGTTATTCTGTTTCTTCACGGCGGACCGGGCGTGCCCAACCGCCACGACATGGCTAAAGACGGCTTCGGGCTGACGGACGACTTCACTGTCGTCGCGTGGGATCAGCGCGGAACGGGCGGCTCGTATTTCGGCTGCGACCCCGAGAGCCTGACACTCGAACAGCTGATATCCGACTGCGCCGAGCTTATTTCATGGCTCTGTAAAACGCTCGGCAAGGAGAAAATATTTATCGTCGGCGGCAGCTGGGGTACCGAGCTCGGCACATTCGCCTGCGCCCGCGTGCCGGATAAGATAGCCGGATATATCGGCTACGGTCAGGTCGTCAACGGAGTCGAAAACGAGAATCTGTCCTATGCCTTTGCGATGAGAAAGGCGAAAGAGGCGAACGACTCGGAGAGCATAGCGAAGCTCGAACAGGTCGGTCCGCCCGTCAACGGGCAGTATAAGCCGGTGTTCGAGGGGCTCATGACCCAGCGGCGCATACTCGGAAAATACGGCGGACACACAGTCAAAAAAGAGAGCTATTTCAAAGGCACCGTCCTGCCGATGCTGCTTTCGACGGAGCTCAGCATAAAAGACAAATACGGCGCGGCGAAAGGCTATAAGCTCTGCCTGACGCAGATGTGGCCGACGCTCGTCAATTATGATTTTACCACTCAGCTCCACACATTTGAGATGCCCTATTATATATTCCAGGGGCGGCGCGACGAAAACACCCCTGCGGCGCTGATTCAGAATTACTATGATTCGATAGAAGCGCCGGACAAAGATTTAATTTGGTTTGAAAACTCGGCTCACCGCCCGTTGAGCGAAGAGCCCGAGCTGTTCAGAAAACATCTTCGCGAAAAATTTCTCAAAATAGCCGGAGACGGCGGGAGGAGAGAGAAACAATGAAAAAAATAACAAACGGCAAGATCTTCGCCCTGTGCCTCGGAGATTTTGCAAGAGGACTTATCAACGGTATTATTACAACATACCTGCTGACCTTCTTCATCCCCACGAACTCGAACACAACTCTGCCGCAGTTTTTTATGAAAGCTGCGCTGACTATGGCGATAATCCGCGGAATCGGCACGGTTATCGACGCTGTTACAGACCCGTGGGTCGCAAGCCTTTCGGACAACAGCAAGGCAAAGAGCGGCAGACGCATATCCTTTATGCGCTGGTCGGCTATCCCTTACGGGCTGTTCTGCCTGCTTATCTTTTTCCCGCCCGTGGCGGGTTCGAGCGTTATAAACGCCATATGGGTCGGCGTGATGCTCGCGCTCTATTACCTGTTCTCGACGCTCTATAACATTCCCTACAGCGCGCTCCAGGCGGAGGTTGTCGCCGAGCCGCGCAAGAGAGTGTTCCTCTATTCTGTAGTCAGCCTGCTCTATGTTGTCTCGTCGGCGATGGTATTCTGCACATCTATGATAAAGAGCATACTGATGAAAAACGGCATCGAGGAGATATGGGCTCTGCGCATTCCGTTCATCGTGTTTTGCGTGCTCGGCGGAATATCGGCGCTCATCCCGGCGTTTGTTATCAAAGAGAAGGACTACGTTGAGCCGAAAGAATATCACCAGTCCATCTGGGATGCGCTCAAGGCGACCGTCTCTTATCCGAACTTCGCGATAATCACCGTGGGTTATCTTATCATGTGGATAGCGTTCACCTTCTTCAACACCGCTGAGGTCTATTACATAACAAATCTCTTGAACCTCGGCGACGAGTGGGTGACATATGTCTCGGTTATATCAATAGGCGTCGGCATAATGACCTATCCGCTCGTCAATATATTGGCGCGCAAGGTCGGCAAAAAACCGCTGCTTCTCGGCGCGTGCATAACATATGTCCTGCTCTACTGCGCTATTTTTAACTATAACCTTGTTATCGACGCCATCGGCGCGAAGCCGTTCGCGATACTCATCGGACTCGTTATAGCCATGCCCATAGCGATAACGAACATAATCCCCTCGTCCATCTTCGCGGATCTCGCGCAGTACGACTCGATAAAGACCGGGCAGAACAGAGCGGGTATGTTCTTCGCCGCGCGCAACTTTGCCAACAAGATGTGCCAGGCGATAGTTGTTATCGCGTGCTCGCTCCTGCTCGGCAAGGGCGCGGACGGCACGGGAGCTGCAACGAGCGCGGGCGTGCGCAACACGGCGCTTGTCGCTATGATTTTTGTCGCGATTTCAGTCGTTGTCTATATCTTCTATAACGACAAGGAGATAGCCGCCGCGATAAAGGCGCACAACGAAGCGCAGGAAAAAGAGAGCAAAAAAGCCTGATTTCGGCGCAAAGCAAGCAAACATAAAATCAACCGCCCCCGAATCGGAGGCGGTTTTGTGTTTTATTTTATCTTTAATTCGGCAGCTGTTCGAGCGAGCGGAACTCGTAGCCCTGCTTGCGCGCCCAGTCGATGATATCGCCGAGGGCGGCGGCGTTGTCGGGCGAGACGGAGTGGAGCAGTATAACTGCGCCCGGATGCAGGCGCGAGGTCACCGTGTCGAATGCATACTGCTTGCCTTTTGTGTCGTTGACATCCCAGTCGGCGTAGGCTACTGACCAGAACACGGATTTATATCCGAGCGAGGAGACGAGGTCGAGCGACGACGCGGAATATGACCCCATCGGGAAGCGGAAATACGGCGAGGAATAGCCGAACTTTTCGCGCAGGTAGTTGTCACAGGTCTCGATTTCCGTCGCCATCTTCTCGCGGCTTATCTTCGAGAAATCGGGGTGGGTTGTCGAATGATTGCCGACGATGTGCCCCTCGTTTATCATTCTTGCGATAAGTCCGGGTTCTGCCTTAATATTCGAGAGCGTGCAGAAAAATGCGGCGGGCACGTTCTTCTGCTTGAGAATGTCGAGCACGGTCGTTGTGTATCCGTTCTCCCAGCCGCAGTCAAAGGTGAGATAGAGGACTTTTTCTTTCGTCTTCATGTCTATCGAGACGGCGTTGAAGTCCTTCTCGTCAAAATATTTCTGCGCGTTTGTCGAGTTCTGATGCGGAACGCCGTTTTTGGATACGCCGTAGCTGTATCCGACCGTCGCTGTTGAAAGTCCGCGCGTATTCTGCGGGTCGGTTGCGGTCAGCTTTATCTTCGGCAGCGGGGAGAGCCCGGTGTACGTTCCGGTGTTCGGATCGAGCTTGCCTTTCTCCGTTTTGCGCTGCGCCAAAGTTGTGTTCTCGGGTGCTTTTGTCGTCTGCGGAGCTTTTGTGGTCTGCGGCGCAGTCGTTGTCTCGTCGCGCTTCTGCCCCGTAACGGGCGCGTTGCCGTGGGTGGCGTCCGTGCTGTCGTCAACTACTTTCGTTTTGCATGCGCACAGCGAGATAATGAGCATCAGCGCGAGCGCGAGGCTTAAAAATCTTCGTCTCTTCATTTAACACAGTCCTTTCACAGATATTCGTGATTATTGTGTGCCGAAAAAGGCGATTTTAATATCGAATGCGAAAACATTTTAATTTTGAATTATACCATTTTATATTATACCACAATAACCAATAAAATCAATTGAGAAGCCGCAAAATTCGACTCTTTGAGCCCTTCGGCTCATTGACACCGCGCGGGCGATAATATATAATTAAGTGTATTTGATTTTTCGGAGGTGCGTTTTAAGTATGGTCAGAGCAATTGTGGGTGCCAACTGGGGCGATGAGGGCAAAGGTAAGATTACCGATATGTTTGCCTCCCAGGCGGACATGGTCATTCGTTTTCAGGGCGGCGCCAATGCAGGACATACGATAATCAACGACTACGGCAAGTTCGCGCTCCATCTTCTGCCGTCAGGCGTGTGCCAGCCCGGCACGGTCAACATCATCGGCAACGGCGTGGCTCTCGATATCGAGAAGCTCGTCAAGGAGATCGAGCATGTCACTTCGGCAGGCGTGCCGCAGCCCAATATCCTCGTTTCCGAGCGCGCGCAGATCATGATGCCTTATCATGTTATGCTCGACACCTATGAGGAGGAGCGCCTCAAGGATAAAAAATTCGGCTCGACAAAGAGCGGTATCGCTCCGTTCTATTCGGACAAGTATGCGAAGATCGGCTTCCAGGTCTGTGAGCTGTTCGATGAGGAATATCTCAGAGAGAAGCTCGAAAGAGTCTGCGAAGTGAAGAATCTGCTGCTCGAGCATGTCTATCACAAGCCGACTCTCGATGTGGACGAGCTGTTCGACCACATGATGAAGCTTCGCGAGATGGTCAGACCCTATGTCGCGGACACCGGCAAGATTATCCGCCAGGCTGTCAAGGACGGCAAGAACATTCTTCTTGAGGGTCAGCTCGGCTCGCTCAAGGATCCCGATTTCGGTATCTATCCCATGGTCACATCGTCGTCGACCCTCGCGGGCTTCGGCGCCGTCGGCGCAGGCATCGCGCCCTATGAGATAAAGGAGATAGTCACCGTCACCAAGGCTTATTCGAGCGCCGTCGGAGCGGGCGAATTCGTCAGCGAGATATTCGGCGAAGAGGCGGACAAGATGAGAAACCACGGCGGCGACGCCGGCGAATACGGCGCAACGACCGGCAGACCGCGCCGCATGGGCTGGTTTGACTGCGTCGCGACCCGCTACGGCTGCGAGGCTCAGGGCGCAACTCAGGTCGCGCTCACCGCGCTCGACTGCCTGTCGTATCTCGACGAGATAAAGCTTTGCGTCGGCTATGAGATAGACGGCGAAGTCACAAAGGATTTCCCTGTCACCTCGCGCCTTAAAAAGGCAAAGCCCGTCTATGTCACCATGCCCGGCTTCAAGTGCGACATCCGCGGCATAAGAGAGTTTGACAAGCTTCCCAAGGAGGCTCAGGACTATGTCCTCTTCATCGAGAAGGAGATCGGCGTGCCGATAAAGCTCGTTTCCAACGGACCGAGAAGAGAAGAGATTATAGTCAGATAAAAAAGGGTGGATATCATGCAGGACAATCATGAGAAGGTTCTCGTGCTGGACTTCGGCGGCCAGTACAATCAGCTCATCGCGCGCCGCGTCAGAGAGCACAATGTCTACGCCGAGATAAAACCGTACAGCCGCATAACCGTCGACGAGATAAAGGCGGCGGGCTATGTCGGAATAATATTCACGGGCGGACCCAACAGCGTCTATGACGAGAGCTCGCCCCACTATTCGCCCGAGATACTCGATGCGGGCATCCCCGTGCTCGGCATCTGCTACGGCGCTCAGCTTATCGCATATATGGCGGGCGGCATTGTCAAAACGAGCGGCTCGAAGAGCGAATACGGCAAGATAGATATGACCCGCAGCAAGGACAGCCGACTGCTCAGAAATATCCCCGAGGATACGAGTGTCTGCTGGATGAGCCACACGGACTATATCAGCAACCCGCCCAAGGGCTACAAAGTAACTGCCGTCACGCGCGACTGCCCCTGCGCGGCGATGGAGAACGATGAGAAGAAAATCTACGCCGTTCAGTTCCATCCCGAGGTCATGCATACGCAGTACGGCGAGGAGATATTCAAAACATTCCTCTTTGATATCTGTGGATGTAAGGGCGACTGGGTCATGTCAAGCTTCGTCGAAGAGCAGGTAAAGCACCTGCGCGAGAAGATAGGCGACAAGACCGTGCTTTGCGCCATGTCCGGCGGAGTCGACAGCTCCGTTGCCGCCGTGCTCCTGCACAGAGCGGTCGGCAAGCAGCTGACCTGCGTTTTCGTTGACCACGGTCTGCTCAGAAAGAACGAGGGCGACGAGGTCGAGCACATCTTCCGCGAGCGCTTTGATATGAAGCTCGTCAGAGTCAACGCCCAGGAGCGTTTCCTCACCAAGCTCGCAGGCGTGACCGAGCCGGAGAAGAAGAGAAAAATTATCGGCGAGGAGTTTATCCGCGTCTTTGAAGACGAGAGCAAGAGGCTCGGCAGGATGAATTTCTTCGTTCAGGGCACAATATATCCCGATGTTATCGAGAGCGGCGTGGGCGACGCGGCGGTCATCAAGAGCCACCACAATGTCGGCGGACTGCCCGACCACATCGATTTCGATGAGCTCATCGAGCCCCTGCGCGACCTGTTTAAAGACGAGGTCCGCAAGGTCGGACTCGAGCTCGGTATCCCCGAGGATCTTGTCTGGCGTCAGCCGTTCCCGGGTCCCGGACTTGCCGTGCGTATCCTCGGCGACATCACCGAGGAGAAGCTCAATATTCTCAAGGATGCGGACGCTATCTTCCGCGAGGAAGTCAAACTCGCCGGCATCGAACGCGACATCAACCAGTATTTCGCGGTGCTCACCAATGTCCACAGCGTCGGCGTTATGGGTGACGCGAGAACCTACGACAGCCTTATCGCGCTGCGCGCAGTGACCACAGACGACTTCATGACCGCAGACTGGGCGCGCATCCCGTTTGATGTGCTCGCAAAGGTCTCGAACCGCATCACAAACGAGGTCAAGGGAGTCAACCGCGTGGTCTACGATGTCACTACAAAGCCCCCGGCAACGGTGGAATGGGAATAAAATTCACAAGGAGAACAAACTATGAGCAGTAATGTACGTCCCGAATCCATGGAACGCATCACTACCCCCGAGCTTGCGAACAAGTTCATCGAAGAGCAGGTCGCTGCCGTACGCGAGCAGGTCGGCGACAAGAGAGTCCTGCTGGCTCTGTCCGGCGGAGTTGACTCGTCCGTAGTTGCGGCTCTGCTTATCCGCGCGATAGGCAAGCAACTGGTCTGCGTCCATGTCAACCACGGACTCATGCGCAAGGGCGAGAGCGAGCAGGTCATCGAGGTTTTCAGAAACCAGATGGACGCGAACCTCGTCTATATCGACGCTACCGACCGCTTCCTCGATCTTCTCGCCGGAGTCAGCGACCCCGAAAAGAAGAGAAAGATAATCGGCGGCGAGTTCATCAAGGTCTTTGACGAAGAGGCGTCGAAACTTGAGGGCATCGAGTTCCTCGCGCAGGGAACGATATATCCCGACATCCTCGAATCCCACGGCGTAAAGGCTCACCACAACGTCGGCGGTCTGCCGGAGGACATGAAGATGGAGCTTGTCGAGCCCGTAAAGCTGCTCTACAAGGACGAAGTCCGCGTTGTCGGCGAGGCTCTCGGTCTGCCGCACAGCATGGTATACCGCCAGCCGTTCCCGGGTCCCGGACTCGGAGTACGCTGCCTCGGCGCGATAACGAGAGACCGCCTGAACGCCCTGAGAGAGGCGGACGCCATACTCAGAGAGGAGTTCGACAAGAACGACCTTGCCGGCAAGGTCTGGCAATATTTCATCGCCGTGCCCGACTTCAAGAGCGTCGGCGTGCGCGACGGCAAGCGCTATGAGGGCTGGCCGGCAATCATCCGCGCGGTGAACACCACCGATGCCATGACTGCCACCATCGAGGAGATCCCCTACGCCCTCCTGCATCATATCACCGACCGCATCACCCACGAGGTCGAGGGTATCAACCGCGTCGTAATGGATCTCACCCCCAAGCCGATCGGAACGATTGAGTGGGAATAATTTCACACTCGTGAAAAAGCCTTATTTTACTGGGCTTTTACCGATTGTATATGCTTTTTGGCAACAAAATGGCAACATAATTTGAATTATTGTAAAAGTAAAGAGCTATCAGATTTTTTGAACTGCCCCAAAATATACAGACAGCACAAAAAAGAC
>ULTB01036726.1_pt1 | contig 18451 bp, 19 predicted proteins | sample 1957251 | NCBI WGS metagenome assembly ULTB01 (sample SAMEA4835724, study PRJEB28245) | human gut metagenome | biome: gut microbiome; material: fecal sample | place: Denmark | collected 2008
CAACGAGAAGGTCTCCAAGGTGAAGAAAGCGTTCAGGGATGCTGTGGATGACCGTGTGGCAAGGTTCTACTACATCGATGGGAAAAAAGGAACGGCCAAGAGGATCGCCCTTGACCGTGACTTTGTACTCTGGGGTTGATGGTTGGTCTGATGAGCGAAGGGTCACTTCGACAGGCTCAGCGACCGGTCGCCTTATGATAGCCGAGCCGTTGTGAGCTCGGTCGCCGAGCCTACATGAAAACAGTCTCCATGCTTTCATGATGGTCGCCGAGCCTGCCGAAGACGACTGTACCCGCCCGTCAATGGCGACAACCATGTGACTCCATGCTTACATGACGGTCGCCGAGCCTACCTGCCGAAGCGCACCAGACGCATTCCAAAGGAGTCTCATTTCCAAGTCTCTTCGGGAGATCCCCCTGAGACACTGTATTTCTAAACATCATCGTCCTCATTCCTCTCATCGGACGAGTCAGAAAAGAAGTCGGCGACATCAGCAAGAATGGATTTACCGAGATGCATCCTTTTTGCGAATTTAGCCTGAGACTCATTGAATACCATCGACATACACACCATTCCCTCCGGCGTGGCGTCATAGTTCATCGCATTCTGGATGTTCAGATCCCTCGCCACCTCGACGGCATCCTGGTTAGCGCCGATGTAGGCGAACGTCCAGCCCTTCTTCCTCTGCATAGCGACAAGATCCTTGACAGTCCTTCCGGAATATTCTTGAGAGGAGTTCTCCATTCCGTCCGTGATGATGGTCACCAGAACTCCATCGCCTACCTCCACATTGCGGTCCAGTTCCGAGATGGCCTTCCCCATCGCATCGTAGAGCGGAGTGCACCCACCCGGCCGGTAATCCTTCTTCGTCAGATCGGTCACTTCCCCCACCGGCACACAGTCCCTGCGGGTCTTCACGCCACTCATACCTTCCCCCTCGAACGTCACGATGGACACGAAGTGCTTCTGCTCCGGGTACTTCTCCTGGTTCTGCCTGATGCCGTTGATCACCTCGTTGATTCCGCTGAGCGCCTGATTGTAGATCGAGCTCATCGAACCGCTCTCATCCAGAACGATGAGGTTGTAGATCTTCATTGTCTTGTTCTCTTCCATAACTGTACATATTAAATTAGGTGAATTGTGTCCTACCTTGTTTCTGATGCAAAGATAGCGGCGCTTCCTCGCATCACCGTAACGTCTGCAAGGCTTGCAGGATGCCACCGTGTCTCGCAGTTCACTATCAACGAATATGTCAGATCTTTCTCTTTAGTAAGCGTTAAATAATGAGTCCACTTTAAGTAACATTCAAAAAATAACCTGCATCATCTTAAGAAATATAGACCATAAAGACATACAAATTGTTCAAGTTATTCTTTAAGGATTACTTAGTAGGTTTACTACATAGGCAAACAGCTTCTAAATTACTGAATTTCTGCATGGAGGCCACAACTGCCACATTATTTCAGTAAAAAGGAGTATATTTGCAGCTGAACAAGCCCCTATTTTAGGGACTTCAAAATATTCATGGATAATGGCAAAGAATTTTTTCAAGAGATACATCTGGCTGGTTGATCTGATCAACCGCAGGAAGTATGTGTCTTTCAAGGAGATCAACGAGGCATGGATGCGCAGTCCGCTGAACGAGACAGGAGACCCTCTGTCGGAGAGAACCTTCTTCAACCACAAGGACGCCATCGCCGGGATGTTCGGGATAGAGATTCTAAACGACAGGAGTCTCGGATTCTACATCGGGCGTTCGGATGTCGGAAGCGACGAGACAAGCGACTGGATGCTGCACACACTGTGTCTGAACAATGTGCTGCACGAGAACGCGGACATGAAGGACCGGATACTCATGGAGAAGGTTCCGTCAAGCGAGAGATTCCTTACGGACATCATCAGCGCGATGCGTGACTTCAGGGTGATACGTCTCTGCTACCAGAGTTTCCGGCATTCGGAGCCGTTCTGCTTCAACGTACGTCCATATTGCGTCAAGTATTTCAAGCAGAGGTGGTACCTGCTCGGCGACAGCGACTTGGGGCTGCGGATATATTCACTGGACCGCTTCGTGGACATGGAAGAGCTGGAGGAACATTTTGAGATTCCGAAGGGTTTCGACGCGGAGGAATATTTCGGGAACTACTTCGGTGTCATCATCGGGGAGGAGCCGGAGGACGTGAAGATACGTGTCGTGCCGGACCAGGTAAAGTATTTCCGGACGCTGCCTCTGCATGGGTCTCAGAGGGAGACGGTGCAGGAGGACGGAAGTTCGGTTTTCAGCTACCACATCGCCCCGACCTTCGACTTCGTGCAGGAGATCCTCTCGCATGGAGCGGATGTGGAGGTGCTCGAACCGGCCGAGTTACGCGAAAGTGTCGCTGACATCATCGCAGGAATGGCATCGCGTTATGGGCTTCCCGTTTCCCGATGAATCAGCCTGAATAAAAGTTACAAGGACCTCGCTCTATGGGATTTCCATTGCGGATAGCGATGGGCTTCCATAGATTGACGAAGATGATGAGAAAATAATCGCTATGACAGATTTCGCCGCTATTGATTTCGAGACGGCCAACGAGTGCCCGAGCAGTGTCTGCTCGGTGGGGGTCGTGGTGGTGCGAGAAGGTGAGATCGTGGACAGTTTCTACAGCTTGATCCACCCCGAGCCTGAATATTACAAATGGTTCTGCCGGCAGGTTCACGGCCTCGGGCCGGACGACACTGACGACGCGCCGGTGTTCCCTTTAGTCTGGGAAAAGATCGAACCCTTGATCGAGGGACTGCCTCTTGTGGCTCACAACAGCCGTTTTGACGAGGGCTGTCTTAAGAGTGTATTCAAGGTCTATCAGATGGATTATCCTGACTATGAATTTTTCGACACCCTTGCGGCCTCACGGCGACATTTCGGTTGCGCCCTGCCCAACCACCAGCTCCAGACCGTCGCCGCTGCCTGCGGGTACGACCTCACGAATCACCATCACGCTCTGGCCGATGCCGAGGCATGCGCCGCGATCGCGATGAAAATCCTGTAGCGACCTCTGGTTGACACCAAGGCTGCCTCTTGTCACATCATGCGAGGAACAGGCATGTTCACCCTGCAGACAGCCCCATTAGTCTCCACAGCCAGACTTGTTGAAGGATTGTAAAGCACAACTATATGAATATCAATCATCAAGCCTTTTGCCTTTAGGATGATTCAGCTAAAGGGGATGCGCTAACATATTCATTGGCAAGCATTTGTCCGCCACTCGCTTTGTATCAGCCGGTGGGTGGTAATATATTGACTTACAATAATCTGATGTGGTCTCTTTAGCGCAAACCGACCTAAGGGAAAGCGTTAGGATATTCATAGATAGCGAATTTCGCTCCACTGCCGTGTTTTTGCAGCAAAAGGTTGTTACTTTGCATCATCAAAACAAAACGAGTATGGAAAAGATCAATTTATGCGAGGGCGTAGTCGCCCAGATGATGGACACAGAGGCGTGGGGCAATGTTTCAGGGGACTTCCCGTTCAGCGAGGCACAGCTGGAGAAGTACGCAGACAAGCTCGACTGGAAGGAAGTTTCAGGCAACACCAACATTTTCTGGAGCGTCCAGATGTTGGAGAAGTTCAAGAGAAGAATCGACTGGACGGCCCTGTCCCGCTGCCTGCAGGAGGAGAACGTTTCGGCCGAGCTGCTGGAAAAGTTCAAGGACTACTGGAACTGGGAGGAGCTCTCTGACAACAACTGCCTCACTCCTGAGCTCATCGACCAGTTCGCTGACTACATCAACTGGAAGGCTCTGATCAACAACTGGAGTTGCTGTGAGAAACTGGCGACCGAAGAGTTCATCCGGAAATATTCCGACAGGATCCCGGCCTGCGACTTCAAGGACTCGAGACTCTGGAGAGAAATGGTCGAGAAGAAGGAGAAAGAGATCAAGAAACAAATCTGCCTGTGTTAGGACATATTCACCAGGAAGAGGCTGACCTTTTTGTGGTCAGCTTCTTTCTTTATAATCAACCCCGGTCCCTCCGTGCAGCCTTAGAGGGATATGGGGACATCCTCCTGCTTCGTCGGACAATGATCCCGGACACACCCAAAAAAGCGGACGATGACAAGTTTATCGACCGTGGGGCGGGGGGCGGGGCGCGCAACGAGATTTCACGTGGCAGCTAACATATTGACAAACAATGGATAGGATATATAATCCTGTATGAATATCGGCACCAGATAGCATATTCATCATATTCATAGTCAGACATTTAGATGCCACGCACTTCATTATATAGACCGCATCTGGTCCGCGCCACGAACAGCAGGAGAAGGTGCGGTTATTATACAGTCAACAGCCAGTCAGGCATCACGGTGAGACTATGGTTCAGATGGAGACGAGGTCGGCAGGCAACATGGAGAACCAGATTCAGGACACGATTCCACGTAGGAGGTCAGGCGGGCGATTTCCTCTGGGTTGATGTAGGCGCCTTGGAGGCGAACCGCCTCTCCACCGGTCTGGAGAATCATATCTCCGCCGCCGAGGAGACTCTCCGCCCCCGGAGTGTCAAGGATTGCCCGAGAGTCGGTTTTGGACGCGGTTCTGACAGCGATTCGGGTCGGGAAGTTTGCCTTGATAGGGCTCGTGATGACATCCTTGGATGGTCTTTGGGTGGCCAGAATGACATGAATGCCAACGGCACTACCCTTCTGTGCCAAAGGTATGATGGACGAGGCAATGTTATGCGACATATTCCTGGACTCTTTGTCACGACTGACAGAGATGGTCAAGTCGGCATATTCATCAATGATTGTGACAATGTAAGGCCAACGTTCTTGAGGAGTGGATGCTTGCTTATTGTATTCCACGATGTTGCTGATGCTGCCTACGCTGAGGTGCGAATAGCGGGCTTCCATTTCCTCACAGAGTGCCTCAAGGGTTTTTCCTGCCTGATCCTTCGTCTTCACGATAGGATTCTCACCGGACAAGGTGGCCAGATAATGTCCGCCAAGACGGCTGTAGGCTGAAAACTCGCAGCCCTTGGGGTCGAGGAACACGAACTTCAGTTCTTCCGGGCGCTTTGAATATAGCAGCGAGGCGACCACGGTGTGGATAGCCATCGTCTTGCCCTGTTTTGTGGCTCCGGCGATGAGCAGGTGAGGAGCCTTGGCCAGATCAAAGACCACGGTTTCGTTCCCGAATGTCTGTCCGATGGCCACCGGGAGTTCCGCCTTGCTGTTCCGGAATGCGTCATCACTCAGGACCGAACGCATCGGAACTGACGCGCGGTGATTATTGGCGATCTCGATGCCGATGGAATCCTCCAAGGTCACGACACGCACACCTTTCAAATGAAGGTCAAGCGCCATGTCTTCCATAAGAGTTCTGACTTTTGAGATCCTGACTCCTCGTTCCGGATAGACCTTGTAAAGCGTCACCGCCGGCCCCGGTACGGCTTTGATGTCCTTGACCGGCACCTTACCCTTCCCGAGAGCCGTCCTGATCGATTCTGTTTTTCCGGCAATCTCTTCATCCGGCACTACTTTTCTTTCAGACGCGACTTTCTCATCGAGTGCCGTTTTTCCTGTGGACACTACGTTGCCTTCGGAGGCATATTCATCCAGCAATTCCAATGGTGGCAGCTGGTAGCATGATGAGGTTATTTCTTTTTCCATACATTAAACATTAACATTCTATAAGCAAGTAATCCGTAAGTGAATCTTCCAAATGTGGGCTGCCATCAGTCTATTTCAGGCCGCCTCAGGCCGTCGCAGACCGTCGCTGGCCGCCTAAAGCCGCCTCAGACCGTCAAGACATGAATATCCGAGTTTGCCAGATCGTACACCTCCCCTAAGACAGCCCCGTTGGAGAACACAATCCCGCTACGCTCCTCGACTCCCACGGATCTATGAATATGCCCGAACAAGTTAAGTCTGGGGTGGACCTGCATAACGCGTTGCCTCAGAAAGGGATCGCCGTAGTGGATCTCATCAGAAAGGTCAAGAATATCATAGGGCGGCTGATGGGTGACAAGAACGTCCGTGTCCGGAGGTATATTCATAAAATCATTCTCCGCACGCCTGTTAATCGCATCCTCGAAGAACATCGGCACGCCGTAGAATTTGACCCCATCAATCTGGACTCCGGAATTACAGAGATAGTGGCAATTCTCGTCAAGCCCCTCAAGCCTCGCTCCCCGAAGACAAAAGTCGTGATTGCCGGCGATGAAGACCTTGTGCCTGTGGGGCAGATCGCAGAACCATTCCATAAAGTCCAAAGCCTCCCCTTCGGTTCCCATCATCGTGAAATCCCCTGAATGCACGATCACATCACCCTCTGGCAGATTCGTCAGCTGCCGGTGCATGTTGTGGGTGTCCGATATGTGAATTATTCTCATATTCCTTGGTCTTTGAACATCGCCTTGGCTTTCCTGAGAGCTTCTGCAGAGCCGTTATCGATGCGGTTTATTCGTGATGATGAACTTCGCCGCCACCATAAAGAAGATGTCCCGTGTTTGCTCCATAACCTTGTTTTTCGCAAAGATAGGCTGCCACGCTGCTGTTTTACAGCAGTGACAGACTGGTCTTTATGAATATTATGGAGCGGGATCGGGTGCTTTTTGTTCTTGCCGCAGAATCGCCACGCTTCATTCCGACAGGAGACTCCGAGAGGTGACTTCCTTACGAAAAGCCTTCAGCCCGGCAGCCTCCGGAACGGCCCAGAAGCGGCATCCGGCTGAAAAACTATTGCCTTTACCATGGAGTAATTCAGCCTCATCCCAAGTACAGCCATCTGGATTGGCCATCGCGCTGAAGGCGTTTTGTAAACAAGCACAGCCATTTGAATCGGCAATCGCGCTGAAGGCTTTTTGTAAAAAGGAAGCCGAATGGCCGGAAGGCGCGCATTACCGCACTACCCCAACAGCACGCAGTCAAAGTCCGTCTTGCAGCAGCAAGATCGCTTGTAGTCAAAGCCGTAGATGCGCATATACGCCTCCGCGACCTCTTTTGCCCCATTGTTGAACGGATTCGACAGATTCGTCGAAACAACAACTGACATCTCCGGTGTCAGCACCTGCCCGTTTGAACGTCTGATTCTTTTGGGAGTGATTCTAAATGCTTTCATTGTAACTCCATCGCTAATTATCTCCTCGTAGAACTTGCCTTGCTCAAGATCGCAAGTCAACTCTACTGTACCAATATTACCGCGTGCGTTTTTTGCTATAATAAATTCGCCGATTATCTGTCCGTCAATCTTGTCCCAACCTATTCCATTGTGCATCAGAATGATGACATCCGCTAGTTCCTTAAGATCCTTGGAATCGCTGATATCGTCCATTGGGGGGAAGATCCGGTCCACGCTGCAATTGTGACAGAACAATTATAGGGACCTTCAGTTCTTCCGCAGCCTTCTTCAAACTTTTGGCGACACAATCCATTTCTTCCTCTCGCGGTCCATTTGTCCGAAAAGGCTCAGGACCGCACATAAATTGGACATAATCAATAATTATCAGCCGGATGCCTTTTGCATTTACCATCTTCTTTGCCTTGCATAAGAAATCCTCGATTTTGAGATCGGGAGTGTCATCTATGAACAAGGGGGCACAAGAAAATCTTTCCTCCGCATACTTAGTGACTTCATCGACCATATCGGGATGCTCCTCCATCCAAGATTGTGTCCGGCCGCATCCCAAACAAAGAAGGTCAAAGGCGAATCTTATTCCTGATTCAGCAGGGGAAAAGAACATCGTCGGAATTTGATTGTCAACAGCGACATTCAAGGCGATCTGTTTAGCGAATGTCGATTTCCCCTTGTCTGGTCGAGATCCAATGACAACAAGGTCAGACTCTTGAAATCCACTGACAATCTCAACAATATTCGAGAATCCGCATTTGATTGAATCATTCATATTCAATGTTCGTATTACTTTTCACTCTGCTCATAATACTTATTGCCAATCAACCCAGCACTCAATAGAACGGCACGGAAGCAACAGGTGATAGTCTATATCATTATCACTTCAGAAAGGTCTACCTTTTTCGTTGGTCAACTTGCAATCTTCATATCCACAGTATCTGCATCTACGTATAATTTTGTACCTATTACAGTGAATTTCAGCGTACGTTCCATCAGGCTGTCGTTCTTTCTTCACATAGGCTTTCCCTAAATTTACCTTATTGACATCAACCATAGCGTGTGTTTTGCCACAGTGAGGGCAATCGCGTGCGTGGATAAGATGGAGAATGTAAAGTATTACACCCAAAAAAATTAAGCAAATAACCAAAATTTCCTCAAAAGTCGAACATCCAGATGATGACCCAGAAGATGATTTGCTGACTTTGCTATCCTCTAAGGCTTTTGCTTGTGAAGAAGAAACCAACTCTGACATAGAATCTGCTTCTTCCTGTTGTTCTTGATATGCTACAGCACGTTGGATAAATTCTTTCTCTGACCACAGATTATCTTCTGACATTAAAAAGATAGGCACCGTATAACAAGTTTCACTTCCAGAATTAATCTGCGGATCACCTGATATTGTCATCACATAATTACCCGCGGATCTCTTAATGCTTACGGTCTTTCCATCATCATACGTCAATATTCCTGTTCCTCTTAAATAAGTCACAGGATTTAAATCTATCGCCTCGGTCGTAACAGAGCCATTGAATGTTCGGCCCTCGTAGAACACCGTAACATTGTTTGATATCGAATCGAGCACCGCTCTAATATCAACATCCAAAACAGCTTGAGGTTTAACTTCATACATCGGAGCCGAGATGCAGGAAAAGTCACAATTCGAGGATTTTCCATCAATAACTATGATTTTTTCAGTCAGGTTGACGATGACTTGATTCCCGAAATCAGACGCAAGAATATAATCAACGGCGGATGCGGAAATTGCAATATTCTCAGCTTTGTTAGGCTTAAGTTCAAGCCAGCCCTCCGGAGTATTGGAAACAACAAAAGATCCCAAGAATTCAATTCCATTCTCACCTAACATACGCCCCTTGAGCGAAAGAGGACCTTCTACCGATGTAACAACCCCATCAAAGGTGAGTATTTTATCCGCATTGAATATCTTTAAGCGGCTGCCTGGAAATATCTTTTTTTTAGAAAGGTCAATTTCGATACTATACCCCCAAGAGGAGTACTTGATTGTTTTAGTCTTGACCTTCCCTTGGGTTTCAATAGGCTGATAAGTATCTGAAACCCACAAAGAGACCTTGCTTTCCTGCTCTTCGAATTTCGTCTGAGCGCATATCTCATAATTGAGAGATCCGCCAAAAAAAACTAATAAGAGAAAGATGATTTTATGCATAATATGAGTTTGTGCTATATGCTGTTATTCTTGTAGGAAGCCCACCAAAGTACTTAATTCAGTGATAATGACCTTTGTGGTGTTTCCGATAGTCTGTTCTTTAATAGTCAGTTCTTTCCAAGCATACCACCATTGGTTATCTTCATATACATTGTATGAATCATCAAGCTTAGGCATATCATTTCGATCTTTGTCGATCAGTGTTCCCGGAAGTTTTCTTAAACCGAATTCCAATGTTGTTTGCCCATACCCCCAACATACGCAAGCCAAATATTTCCCATAAGGGACACCAACACAAATCCATTCTCTTGTCCAATCAAGATCACGTTCAAGTGGATAATCCTTGATTCCAGCTGTAAAATAGCATTTCGAGCCTTCAATACCATCGGCTACCTTCAGCAAAATGTCTTTGCGTTCCTGCAAATCATCTGACAGTTCAATATTTTCGAATAACGGAGCAAATATATCATAGCAGCATTTGTAAATCTTACAACACCTCTCGAAAGTTACAGATGCGAACGAACAACTTTCCTTTTGATCCCAAACGATGTCATTCTTGAAATTAATAGATGATTCATCGAAAAGAAGAGTCTTCTCATTTTTTAGATAGAAGCCATAGTCTTCCCTATTACTTTTGGATCTATTCTCCTCAAATGGAATAGCGGCAATATTCCCTATGTTCCAAAGCCAGTCCTTACAATAGTCTCTGAAAGCACCTCTTTTATTTGCTATCCATTCTTGTGGTATGATGTGGTCATAATCCCACGGACAGTTATGGCTATCCCACATATCCTGACGGGCAGGATCATACATTCTGAAGTGTGTGTTGATGAACATACGTTGAGCATACAGAAGCATCTCTTTAGTTTGCCAAGGCCCAAACCTATATACTCTTTCGATAAAGTCCTGCCAAGGGTAATAATCTTCAGACCATACTCGCCATTTAGGATCTGGTTTTATCGTGAAGAAATGCCTCATCTCATCTGGCGTGTAAGGCGCGACAAGCCATTTATTCACAAATGATAGGGATATGGCACGCCTAATGGCCTCTATAGTAATGCCTTTACGACACTGACTGTAAACTTCAGTGACCACTTTAGCTGCAGCATCATTACTGAACCAATGGAGATAAAAAGCCAATGCCATAATCTCCTTTATAGAAAGATCCATTTTCCCCTCAAGAGACTCAGATGCGAAATACATCAACAACAAATATATATCTGTTGAGTTTCTCGCAATGCTTGTGCGAAGCACTGCTGGAGTAGAATCTGGAGAAGGATTCTTTTCCGCATTAAAAACATTCAGCCATTCATCAATGACCTTCATTATCCTCTCCAATTTGTCACTGCCATATAGATCATCAATCCTCTGCTTTGACATCTTGTCTTTTACCAATGAGCGTATTTGTTTCACAGACATCACTCCTTTGAATGTTTTGTCTTGTGAAGGATCCGTCAACTCAAGACGAAATGCAAGCATAACGAGTTTTGCCGGTGGCATATACCGTTCGGCAATTCGATCATTTTTGTCCTTGATTTCTGGCCAATACGCCTTTATAGCAGAATAGCTGAGATCCTCCTGTGTAATCCTTGTGCCACCTGTGTTCAACCTTGTAAACAAAGTCTCCAAGGTTGTTACTCCTCCGTCATTATTTGCCACTGAACTTTCATTTTCCACAACATCCCGAGTTAGATGATTGCAGCAAATTCGGTAATCTACCAGTCTATAAAAGGCATCGTAGAATGAGGATATTCTTTCAGAATCAGCTTCAGTAACAGGATTTTTTTCCAAGCAGCGGAAATTACTTTTTTCCTGACATTTACTTATTATGTATTTTGTGAAGGCATCCTTGTCTTTGACAGGGGCGTTCAAGAAAAACTGAAGCGGAATAGGTCTTGATGCTTTAACCGGCCAAGTGCTATGCAAATCAACAACTTCGTTGTATATATTCTGCCCGTGAAGGCCAAATTCATCTAATGCGGAACGCCTGTCTGCCACGGAAAGGGTACCACATTCATCATTGTTTGTGAATCCCCACGGATGTGCTATTGTTGTTGATTTTACCCAGAATGTTCTGGAGCTATTCTGCGTATTTTCAGGGTTAATGTCAAGCCACAAGATCGCGCGGGAGTTTTCAACTGAACCGAAACCGATTGATATCGCATTAAACCGTTGCTGCCCATCCATCAGATAATACCTACCTTTATCATCAGGAATATCAGAGAGCATAAACGAACCTATAGGGAAACCTCGCAGGATCGAATCCCATAAGAGTTCAACCTGAGCCGGTTTCCAGACAAGTCCACGTTGGAGTTCAGGAATCTTCACATTGGATTCGTCCATCGTCCACGATGAGATATCTTTTAAGGTAAATGATAAGTTTGTAGTCATAGCATTCTATAATTGTCGTATATTCATTAGTCATTCGTGTCGTTAAAAATGCAGCCCTATTCCCAAAGCGTGGAACCATCGCTCATTTTAGAATACCGGTTCTGGAAGACCGTTGGAATAAAATAAGCAGCAGTCCCACGCGCAATCCCACGGAGGGGATATGACGAGGGAAAATGTCCGCTTACTCTCTTCCAAGTGAATTTTCCAGATTCGTATTCGAGAATAAACTTACACTTCCGTGTTCTCAAGTATGTCTTGCTAAAGTACATAATCATTCTTGAATATGCAAGGCTGCCGCTTATCTTTTTACTTCCGGCAGAGGATTCTCTTATGCCGGTTTAGGTCGTTCTTTCCCGAGACAAAAGGGAATTCGATTATTCCTTCAATCCTCCCACGAAAGCAATTTCGTGCGGAACATTTCCCAGAGAAGGTTCCAAGCCTTATCAAAACGAAGGCGCTGCGCCTCGCACCAGAACTGTTCGCCGCAATAGTATTATGTTTTTAATGCAAAGGTACATTTCGATCCCGCCAAAAAGCGGCAGTGTAAAAAACAAAGGCAATCAAACACATTATTCTTTATCGTCCTGACTCGTGACGACAAACGCTCTGATGCTGCCGTCCGTTATTCGGTTGTCGGAACAGACCTTGAGAACGGAACGCTTCAGGGACCTTCCTGTGATCAGCAGATCCTCAACGGCGGAACGCAGAGAAGGGCTCACCCTATCAGCGGCCGAAGAATAAAGCACAATCACAACACTGTCATATTCAGATTGCGTGAGGAGGCTGTATTGGGATATTGATTCACACAAAGTCGCAGGCTTATAGCCTCCACGACTCTCCTGCTGGCGGAAGTTCGACTCGGTAATTGAATATGTTCCAAAAAGATATTCAAGATTATGCCGTTCGAGGTCCGGGCAGAGGCTCAGTAGTCGTTGGATGCAGTCTTCAACCTTCGCCATTCTGTCGAGGCGTTTGATCGACCGCTCCATACGGGTGTCACGCATACGCTTGGCGCGGTTCCTTCGCTGCTCACGTTCGTGTATCTTTTCGCTGATATCCCAAGACATGGCTCCACTGAAGCATTGGCGCTTCTCTATTCTGCCACGAGCGTACATGCTGATTTTACGAGAATATAATTCCGAGGCTCTCTTTGAATACTTGTTGTCCGGCCTCCCGAGATTTTCAATAAATGAAGATTGCTCCTCTTGAGAGAAACCGTAGAAGGTCAGTTCCCAAAGAATATATGCGGCCAGAGCATTGTCATCCAACCGGATGCCCTCTTCTATACGAATATTCAAGTCGAGCAGGTTCTCCCAGATGTCGTTGCATCCGCTCACCCCGATATAATGTTCCTCTTCGTCCCGATAAACTTTGATAATCCCATCGTCCCGTCCGATCGGACGGAGAAGATTCAGTTCATCGAAAGCCTCCCTGTAGGCATAGATGTCGGTTTCGACGCCGTACACTTCCTTGAGTGTCGGTATTAGGTCATCAAATGACACACTGTGAAGCAGTTCGGATAATGTCATGGCATATTTGTTTTAAATCTTCGGCAAAGATGGGATGCCTGAATGCAATTATTCGGCAGTATGGTCGACTTACGAAAACTGAAAGGTTTTGGCAACGCTGTTGTATATCTTTGCAGAAAAGGAGAATACAATGAGAACGTTTAGAGTAATCAGCCCGAATTTCGAGGAAACGATGAGGTTAGCCGCTGCGATGCCGTCCCTTGAGATGACTCTGACAATATACCACAGTGAATTGGCAGAGAGGGAACGGAAAATCCTTTCGATCACAGGTGATCCTCTCGGCTGGGACTTTTCATGGCTCAAGGATGAGAACAAGAAGGAAGAAGTACAATCCTTGCTCTTGGAGCGTTATCGCATTCTGTCGGAGATGTTTGAGTTGCATTGTTCTGATTCGGAAGCCAAACGGTTTGAATGCCAGAATGAAAGATTGTACTCCCTTACCAGAGACATGTTCTCCAGAACAGGGAAGATGTACCGTCAGATGTTGTCTTCTCCTTTGGAAGAGAAGGATGACGACTTTACGGTGGAGGGATGCCTGCGCTATTGGGGAGACACGGCTCAGGATGTACTCCATTTGGAAGACGATGAATATTACCGCTCGGATTTCACCAAAATGATAATTGTGAACGCCCTGCTTCAACAAGAGAAAATAGGCGACATGGAGGTAATGACCTGTAGTCCTTACTGGGATGCCTCCAAGGGCTTGAAGCCGACAATGAGCGATAAGGAATTGGGCCTTGAGAACACCCTTGACGATGGAACGACTTGGGCCGAGGGATGGATTCGTCATCCAAAACTGGAACACATCTGTGTCTGCTATGCCACCCACGCGCTTATCACCCACTCGGGCTATTCAATCCCGGATTTCCTTCGTTTGAACACCTTTGAGGTGAAAGTAAATGCGATGATCCAGCAGATCAGCGAGCAGGATGGCTCACGTCTCTGGTGGTGGAAAAACTGTCGTGAACAGCAATTCACCGACAAATTCCTCCATGAAGCGAAGCACCGTCCATCAGGACAGTCACTCGGTGATTTCATTTGGGGCAGAGGCATTGAATATTTCGACCTGAACGAGGTGGACGATGTAAGCAAATTACCCGACTGCCGGCATGATGACACTCTGGTTCCCACATTTCTGCATACCCTGTGGCTAATGGCCACGAGTATGCTTTAGTCTTACTCTCTTCCAAGTGAATTGTCCAGATTCGTATTCGAGAATAAACTTTCACTTCCGTATTCTCAAGTATGTCTTGCTAAAATTCACAATCATTTTTGAATAGACAAGGCTGCCGCTTATCTTTTTTAAACCATCATAAGCCACCCATTGGAGCTATTCTGGTGATTCTTCCGCGACAAAGGTAATACCGCTAATTGCTATTTAGCGGCAGTGTGAGCAGTCGAAAACACGACCGATAGATTTTTATAAGGGCTGCTTAATAATTTTGTCAAAAAAATGATCTCTTGTCATTTCGAAGCGGCACGAAGACCAACTCCCTCTGCCAACGAATAATACGAAACACCTTCAGCGCAATCGCCAACAGAACGGCATGGGGACGGCATTCGGGTGAAAAACTATTGCCTTCATTGTGAAGCAATTCAGCCTTAACCTATGCACAGCCTTCTGGATTGGTGATTGCGCTGAAAGTGTTTTGCAAAATGGATGATTCAGCAAGAAGGCAAGGCCACGTCTTGGTCAGGCAACACATCGCTTGGCGAAGATGTTCAGGAATACTCGTCCCTTTCCTCGGCAGGAGGATAAATGTTCGCATGTCGCAATGTTACAAGCCGATGGATGGATTTCAAGTGGTGGTGATCCCTTGAAGATCAGTTTTTGTGTTGGGGAGTGCAATACCGTCGCGCTCCTTAGAAGGAGAAACTTAGGCCACCTTGGATGGCGAACTGCCAGGGGTGTGCTTTGTCGGAGGTGTGGGTGTCGGTGCTGCCGTCGTGGGTGATGCGGGAGATGCTCACCTCCCGGTAGTTGTCTGTGATGAAGTAGTGGAAGGAAGGGACTACGCTCAGTCTGAACCGCCATAGGTTGAGTGACAAATCCAGACCAGCGTCGGCCGTAAGGCTGAAACGGTTCTTGATGTAGACGTAATGCTCAATCTCCTGTTGTCCGATGTAGGAGAAGCCGTGCGGCTCTTCCCGGTGTCCGAAAATGTAGCCCGGAGTCAGTCCGGCGAAGAATTCGATCCTGTTGAAGAATCCGGCGAAGAAACTTCCCAGAATGGTGCCGGCATCCGGATTCGTTCCGAAATAGCTCTTGTTGTGGTATGCTCCGTAGGCGGCGTTGTTGGCGCCCTGCCTTATTGATTCCTTGAACGATGTGCGTTTTCCGTTGCTCCACGACACGGACAGAGGAGTCCCGAGGTAGTCGTTGATGTCCATGTTCTCGAACATCCACTGCACGCCTCCCCGCACTCCGAAGCCTTTGTGCGAAAGCCGCACTTCCTGTCAGCGAAACCAGCGCCAGCACCACTAATAACTTTTTCATCCAATTAATTGTTAGCCTGTCCTCCCCGTTATCCAAAGAACATGCCATTCCTTGACCGCAGGTAGTTGGCGAACAGCCTCTTGTCCCTTGAGAAAACTCAACCTAAGACAAGGGTTTTAATCCATTCACAGACAATGAGTTGCCTGCTAACTGGAATTCTGGCGTTCTTCCACAGCATCCGCCCCTCCGGTGTCCTTGTGTCGCCTCTTTCTTTCCCGCAGGAAGCCATCGTCAACGCCACGGACGGGATTACAAGTTACGAGATTTTCATAGAAGTCTCATGATCAAAGTCTTCTGCTTGCCAATCACACGCAAAAGCATGATCACTTCACATAGTAGCCGGACTGGATCTCAAGTGTCTCACCTCTCTTGACGGAGATGTTCTTTCCGGTGCAGGAGGTGCCTCCAAGTTTGTACTGGACAATGTAGGTGCCCTCAGGGAGGCTGGTCTCGTAGCACTCCTGATAGGAGTAGACACTGCCTGACGGATCGAAATGATAGCTTTTAGGATCACTTATGCTCTTTGAGTCAATAAAGACGATGTCCGTCATGTACTTGCCTTTCTCGCTGTTGACGAACTTCACATTGCCGCAAGGAATTCTGTTCGGAACCGGGAGGTCGATGAAAAACTCCTTCTTCTCGATGGACCGGTTCTGGACGCCCGGCAGACCGCCAGGAGCATTGGTGCAAAGGTCACGGTAGTTCATCTCGCTCAATGTCACCTTCATACGGTAACGGGTGGCGGCGTCGGACTCCACAGTGTTCTCCACACTCCAGACCCAACCGGAATGGAAATCAAAAGTGGCTCTGGATATGGCCGGAGGCTGAGTGTTGACCAACTCCGGCAGGTTCTTCACCTCCAGTTTGTAGTGGATGCTTCCGTCAGACGAGTTGTCGATGATGGACAGGTCCCTGATCTCACGCGTCCTTGAACTGCTGAAGTTGCAGCCTGAACTCAAGGAAAGCCCGGCGCCGGCGGCGCCACCGGACAAACCGGCCTCGAACGACCATGTCACACCGGAAGTGTAGGTCTGGGAGTTTATCGTGGTTGAAGGGGACGGAACCTGATTGAAGCGGACCGGAACCTGATTGCCTTTGTCATCGACCAGGGAGATGTCCACATTGTAGCCGGTCAGGAAATAGCCCATGAAATCGCCGGTCCAGCCATTCGGCAGCACCTTGTTGAACTTACCGGCGTACATCCCGGACGAAGCCACCGAGAACGTGGCGTCAACGATGTAGAAGTCCCCGATGTAGTTGCTCTTGGACGTTTTGAACGCATAGAGCGGGATGACCGAGTAGTACTGCTCGAAGCGGCCTTCGCCCGTCACCCTGAACTCCTTCTTGCCGTCCTTGAAGATCAAGCCATTGTCAATCTTGTAGTCATGGGACGAGAACAGATGGATGGACTGGAGCAGGTCGTCTCCCGAGGTGTTCGCGGAATGCGCGTCACCGACCCATGACACAAGGCCGTTCAGGTTGGCCGGAGGAAAGTCATCCATTGAGAAGACCTTGCCGCTCCTGTGGAACGCCACGAAAAGGCAGTCGTCCAACGTCTCGGCGGACAGAAAACCGATGTTGTGCCGCGAAAGGAACGTCAGCAAATCCGAAGTCGGAGAGACCACGACCACCGCCGCTCCACGCTTGTAAGCGTTCCAGATCTCATCGTCCTTGACATCCTTCTCGCTCACAAAAACCACCTTCGCCGCCTCGCAGGAGACCCTCTTCCCGGTGAATCTTGAATATATCAACTCAAGGATGTCGCCATCCAGTTCAGACAGTACACAGTAGGGCAGGTCCGAGGTGCGGTTCTCCTCGACGGGCTCCGGCTCCGGTTCCGGATCGGGGTCAAGGCCTGATTTCCCTCCGCAGGAGGCCAGCAGGCCAAAAGCCGCGCAAAGCGCAAGTATATTCAGAAAATCAATTATTCGTTTCATGGTCATTGGATTTCATTCAGAAGGTTCATGAATATATTCATAGTTTTACTTGAAGCCGTAGCCGGTTGATAGTCTCACAGATCCTCCTGGCCTCACTCTGACAAGTCCGGTGTAGTTGCGTTTCCTGGTCTTGCCTTTCGCGTCCTTGATGTCGCATTGCAGCTCGTAGTCGCCGGCCACCAGGAACAGGGAGCAGGTGTTGCCTTGGCCATAGACGCTTCCGTCATGGTAGCTTCCGGTCTCGGGGTGGCTCTTGTTGTACAGCCTGACATTGGTCATGAAAGTGCCCTCCTCGCTGTTCGTGAGGTCGAATTTCCCGGTCGGCCCCCTGTTGGGCACAGGAAGATCCTTGGTGACGGAATACTTCTTCTGAACGAACTCAAGATCGTGGTAGTCAACACTTCCCGAGTAGAAATAGGAAGCGCCGTAGACAAGGTTGTAAAGATCTATCACAACCCTGTACTTGGTCTGCACGTCGTAGTCCTCCGCCGGGACAGCCCACACCCACTGGCTATAGAAATTGACGGTCGAGGTCGAGACAAGCGGAGGGTCTGTGATTTTCAGGGATTTCAGGCGAGGAAGATTGTTGATCTCGTAGTCGTAGCCGACCGTGGAGCCTTCGTGCCTGTTGAGCACATCGCAGTCGCTTATTGTGCGGGATGTGCTTGAGGAGATGGAGAATCCCGTGTTTGATGAGATCATCGGAGACGTGCCGCCGGTGATTCCTCCGCCGATGGAAAAGCTCCAGCCGGTCGTGTAGCTGGTCGAGCCGATGACGGTCTCCGGTGTCGGTGTCTGGACAAAA
>ULTB01038485.1_pt1 | contig 18419 bp, 10 predicted proteins | sample 1957251 | NCBI WGS metagenome assembly ULTB01 (sample SAMEA4835724, study PRJEB28245) | human gut metagenome | biome: gut microbiome; material: fecal sample | place: Denmark | collected 2008
GACCTGCTCATCAGCCAGCGTCCGATTTGCTAAACCAAAGTAAATATTATAATTTTGCGACAATATGACAACAACAGCATAACCATGACAATAACAGTAGAGAACAGGGAAATCCCGGTGCTGCTCCTGACAGGATACCTCGGAAGCGGCAAGACTACATTAGTCAACAGAATACTCTCCAACAAGAAGGGCATCAAGTTCGCGGTCATCGTGAACGACATCGGCGAGGTGAACATCGACGCCGACCTCATCCAGAAAGGCGGCGTTGTCGGCACCACGGACGACAGCCTTGTGCCACTCCAGAACGGCTGCATCTGCTGCACCCTTAAAATGGACTTGGTGGCTCAACTGAACGATCTCTGCCGCACGAATAAATTCGACTACATCGTCATCGAGGCCAGTGGAATATGCGAGCCCGCCCCTATCGCACAGACCATCTGCTCCTTCCCTAAGCTTGTTCCTGAATATGCCCTATCGAATATTCCGAAACTCGATTGCATAGTCACCGTTGTGGACGCTCTGAGGATGCAGAGTGAGTTCGCCTGCGGGGACGCTCTCAAGAAGGACAATCTGGAGGAGGATGACCTTGAGAACCTTGTGATCCAGCAGATCGAGTTCTGCAACATCGTACTTCTGAACAAGGCCTCGGAAGTGAAGCCTGAGGAACTCGGCAGGGTACGGAGCATCGTGAAGGCGCTGAATCCGAAAGTGACGATCTTCGAGTGCGACTATGGAGACATCGATCTTGACAAACTTCTGAACACCAGGATGTTCGATTTCGATAAGACGGCTACTTCGGCGGCTTGGATCAACGCCATCGAAGGAGAGGGCAACGAAGCTGATCATGATGACGATGACCACGATGAGGATCATGACGGACATGGACATGACCATCATCACGAGGAACACGACCACGAGCATCACCACGAGGGGCACGAGCATCACCATCATCACGATCACGAGGGCGGTGAGGTAGAGGAATATAACATTGGCACTTTCGTTTACTATCGCCGTCAGCCTCTGGACATCAACAAGTTCGACTGGCTTGTCTCCAAGAAGTGGCCTAAGAACGTCATCCGTGCCAAAGGGCTGTGCTACTTCGCCGACGAGAAGGACAAGTGCTATCTCTTCGAGCAGTCCGGAGTCCAGAAATCCATCAAGGACGCCGGTCTGTGGTTCGCCACGATGCCGGAGGATCAGCTTCAGGAGATGATGCGTAGGGACAAGAACCTGCGCAAGGACTGGGATCCTGTCTATGGTGACCGCATGATCAAGATCGTCTTCATCGGCCAGAACCTTGACCGTGGGGAGATCTCGGATTTGATGGACAGCTGTCTGGAGGCATAGGCTGAATCTTTGGCGAAAGAAAGCGAAAAAGAAGGTGGGATGGTTCTTGACGAGAACATATTCGAAGGACTCTACAACAAGTACAGCGACAGACTCTTCAATTTCGCGTTCAGGTTCGTGTCTGACGAGAGGGCGGCCGAGGACATTGTCCACGAGGCGTACATCACCCTTTGGGAGAAGTTCGGAGGAAAGGAGGGAGACACCTGGCAGGCGCTTCTCTTCCGGCTTGTGCGCAACAGATCCATAGACACGCTGCGCCACCAGTCCGCGCTGAAGGTCGTCAGGATGACGGAGTCATTCAAGGAGATCCACGATGAGGCTCTCTACCATCTGGACCTCGCCGTCAGCGACTCGGACAAACAGACCATCTACGACGAGCTGACCTCGAACATACGGGACTTAATGGGCAAGTTGCCGGACAGATGCCGGGAGGTGTTCACAATGAGCAGGTTCCAGAACCTGACGAACAAGGAGATAGCCGCGGCTCTCGGCATCTCCGAAAAGGCGGTCGAGAAGCACATCCACAAGGCTCTGACTGTGTTCAGGAAGGAATTGGACGAACTTTCCCGCAACGGGGAAGCCGATCTTTCGCATGGAGACAGTTCATTATATTTCTGGCTGACAATCCTGGTCTACGGAGCGTCCTGCTAAAATTATTGTCATAAAATAAACACCGCGGCTGACATCGATGTCCAGCCGCGGCGTTTGTCTTATTTGTCGGCAAGTCTACCTGTAGCAGATGTTGAACTCAGCCAGGTTGGAGAGCGGAGCCTTCATTCCGCCACCGGTTCTTCCGGAGGCGGTAACCACGAACTTGACGAATCTCGCCTCTGGTTCGGTCTCTGCGGAGTGGATGTTCCTGTAGGCGCTCACACCGGTGTAGTCAAAGGAGCAGACCGTAGTGTAGGTCTCACCGTCGGCGGAGACTTCCAGATGTCCGCCTTTCAGGTCGGAAGCGTACCTGTCCTGACGGCGGTAGAGGTCGAAGTCGGATATGCGGACAGGGGTGGCAAGCTCATATTCAATGAAATAAGGAAGCTTGAAGACACCGATGTCAGACGCTGAATATCCTGACTCCCAGCGGGTGTTCTGCTTTCCGTCGATCGTCAGCTCCGGACCGCGGCTCGGCACGTAGGAGTTACAGTTGCGGACCTTGATGTCGGACTGCTTGTAGTAATGTCTGTTGAAGAGGTTGATGACAGACTCGTTCTTCCCTTCCACCACAAAGCCGCCTTCAGACTCGACCCTCGCCACGATGGAATAGTCACGCTCCGTGGCCTTGGACTTGTCGATCCTGACTGTGTAGATGATCTCGGACACGCCCGGCACGAAACCTTCCTCCGACGAGGATGTCACTGAATATGACCCCTCAGGCAGAAGCGGATGTTCAGCGGCGTCCGAGGCGACGTTGAAAGAGAACTTGACTCCGTTGGTCCAGTTGTTCTCGACACAGGTCCTGACCCTGTACTCGAAAGTGAGAGTGCCGTCGCTGTCATCCAGCTTGTCGAGACTTGTCTCAGACACGCCGGCGCCTTCCAGATCGAAAGCCATCACGCTCATATCCGGAACAATCACAACGCTGCCAAGCTCATCCGTTCCTGGATTCCCAACACCGTCCGTAAGGCTTTTGAGCCTGAGCGGAACAGCGTAGTTCTCAAGATCCGAATAGTCGGCCTCGGTGGAAAGCTTCTTCAGAGCCTCGATGGAGAAATCGACCTTGAAAGTAGCCTTCTTGTCTTTCATCGTCAGATCCGTGGTCTGCAAAGACCAGCAGTCCGACGGCAGGATCTGGAGAGCGGTGGCGTTGTCGGCATTGTACTTTTCCAGAACAGAAGCGTCCTCGGTCAGCCTCACCTGGGGATTCTTGTCGTAGTAGCTTCCGCAATAGGCGCTCACCTCAGCGGTATAGGACGGCTGCACATCGTAGAATGTCGCCGTCTTCTGAAGACCTTTGTCCAAAAGATAGACAGCCGGGCCATAGAGGTTGTCCTCCAGATGGCTTGGCTCGCAGGCCACGGCGCAAAGCAGGGCGGAGCAAGCCGCCAATGAATATATTCGTTTCATAATCATTTACTTATTATTTCAATAGAGTTCCACACTACCATCCGTAGTTCTGTGTCAGGTCAGGAATCCTGTCGAGTTCGGCCTGGTTCATAGGAAGCAGGTAGTATTTCTTGGTGAACACCCTCTCCGAGGTCGTACCGGCCTCGCCGAACGTGTCGAAGATCGAGGTGCGCTTCCAATAGTCGCCTGAGATCTTGTGGTTGGTGGCGTTCAGATTGCATCCGACCACCTTTCCATTGTCCTCTTTCTCGGCTATCATCCAGCGGCGGGTGTCGAAATAGCGCTTCCCTTCGAAGCACAGCTCGACCATACGCTCCCTGCGGATGTACTTTCTCTGAAGGGCCTGATCGCCGATGATCTCAGGATAGACCTCGCCCTCCTCTGTTCCGATCGAAGGAACACCAGCCCTGTGACGGATCATATTCCAATAATAAAGGATGTCAGGATTCTGAGGGTCGTACTCGTTCAAAGCCTCGATGTACATCAGAAGCACGTCGGCATAGCGGATGATCGGCCAGGAGAAATTGCCCCACTTCGCCGACTTGGTGTCCAGATCCGGGTCGATGAACTTGAGGCACAGGTAACCGGTAGGGCTGTAGTTGTTGGATGTGATAGGGCCGGCGTTGCCGTTCTTGTAGAACTGCACGTCCGTCAGTTTGTTCGTTCCCATCACCCAGGTCTGACCGCCCCAGAAGACATTGGCGTAGAACCTTGGCTCGCGGCCGATGTACATATTCATAGTCTCGATCGCGGATGTCAGCTTGACGTTCTTCGGGATGGTCGAGAAGAATGGATGAACGAATTTCTGCGAGCCGGTCTCGACATAGTCAGAGCGAGGATCGATCTCGATGGTCCCGCATCCGTTGTCGTAGGACTCGTCCTCCATATTGGAGATCGGATAGTAGCCGTTGTCCATCGCGAAAGCATCGACAAGTTTCTGGGTCAGACCGATTCCACCGTAGCCGCCGGCCTGGACAGGGGTCTCCCCCACCCTCCAGCTTCGTCCGCCGCACTGCACCATAAAGATGTTCTCCGGAGAGTTCAGCAGAACCGCGGCGTTGTGGATGTTCTCCAGAGGAGTGGCGTTCTCATCCTCGACAAGGTTGTACTGCTGCAGGTCGATGACGGCCTTCGCCGCCTCGGCGGCCAGCCTCCAACGGTTCTCGTCATATTCTGTGTTGAAGAGTTTCTCGCCGTCCTTGTTGACGATGTCATCGTAGATCCCGGTTCCGTTCTGGCCGTTGAAAAGAGGGCTGGCGTTGAAAAGAAGCAACCTTGCCTTCATCGCGAGAGCCGATCCCTTTGTCGCGCGGCCGACCTCGTAAGGGCTTCTCGTCTCAGGAAGTTCGGAAGCGGCTGTGTCATATTCAGAGCAAAGCCAATCCACGATCGTGCTCCAAGGTGATCTGTCCACCTTCGAGACATTCGGATCGGAGAAATCAGCAAGCGCGTCGCCGGTCCAGATGACAGGGCCGTTCCACTTGAGCAGCTCGGTGTAGTAGAAAGCCCTGAGGAAGCGCGCCTCACCACGCCACATCTCGATCTCCTCAGGAGTGATCTGAGGGCACTCGGCCACCTTGGACATGAAATATGTAGCCTCGCTTATTCCTTGGTACAGAAGTCTGTAGACCGCATAGCGGTAGCCTGTCAGAGTGGACAGCGGGGAGAGCTGGTTGTGGTTCAGCAATGCGAAGAAGCGGGAACCCGTGTAGGCGCAGGAAGCCTCGTCGCTCGCCGTTATGGCGATGCCGGAATGGTCACCGCTACCCTCCGGGGACCACTCGTAGGGAATGTAGGAATATACATTGACAAGGTACCTCATCGTGGTGGTCTTCTTGTCGAATATGTTCTTGGATGTCAGCTGGTCATCAGGCTGCCTGTCCAGATAGCTGTCGCATGAGCAGACAGCGGACATCACAACCGTGAGCAGGACTATCAGTGATATGTTCTTTTTCATGTCTTATCGAATTATTAGAAGCCGATGTTGAGACCGATGTTGACGATTTTGTTGTTAGGATAGTTGGAGGCTCCAGTCTGGAGATCCGGATCCCAAAGCTTGAAAGGGGCGAAAGTGAGCAGGTTGGTTCCGGCCAGGTAAATCCTCAACTGGCTCAGACGCATCTTCTGCACGAGACGCTTAGGGAAAGTGTAGCCGAACTCGGCGTTCTTCAGTCTGATGTAGCGGCCGTTGACAAGCCAGAAGTCTGAAGTCTGATTATTGTTGGTGGCCTCTGTCGTGGTCAGACGAGGGTACTTTGCGTCAGTGTGATCCTCAGTCCAATAGTTGCCATAGACATCAGCGAAGACATTGTTGGCAGCCATCTTAGGCTCCGTGAAGCCGCGGACCATCGACGAGTTGATGGAGAAATTCACGTGGGCGTTGCCCTGGAAGAACACAGAGATGTCAAATCCTCTCCATTGGGCGGACACACCGAATCCATAAACGATCTCAGGCACGTCAGTGTAGCCGATGGCCTTCACGTCCTTGCTGTCGATGACCCCGTCATTGTTGAGATCCTTGTACTTGATGTCACCAGGACTCACCTGTCCGAGGGCGCTCTGGTCTGGAGAGGTGGCGATGTCCTCCTCATCCTTGAAGAGACCGTCGGAGACAAAGCCGAATGACTGCCACCTCGCCTGGCCAGTGCGGTTCATATATTTCTCGACATAGTCCGGCTGATCCTGCTCCTCGATGACGTTGCGGGCGAAAGTGAAGTTGCCCATAGCGGAGAAGTTGACCTCGCCGACCTTCTGGTCGTACTGAAGCGAGGCGTCCCATCCGGAGTTCCTCATCTTACCCATATTCACATAAGGCTTCGTCGTGATTCCGACATATTCAGGAATCGAGGATCTCTGAAGGAAGATGCCGGAGCGTTTCTCCTTGAACCAGTCGAGCTGCAGACGCAACTTGTCGAAAAAGGTGACCTCCATTCCGACATCAAGCTTTCTGGATTTCTCCCAGCCGACATTGTCGTTGGCCCATTCACCTCTACGGTAGGAAGGGTATGATGTGACAGTCTCGCCGAAATTCCAGCTGGAGCCGGTGTTGATCGTCTCAAGATAGATGAAACGGCGGTTTCCTCCGATCTGGTCGTTGCCGACGATTCCGTATGAACCCTTGAATTTCAGCATGCTGATGGCCTCGGCCAGACCTCCGGTCCAGAATTTCTCATTGGAGACAAGCCAACCGCCGGCCACTGAAGGGAAGAATCCGAAACGACGACCCGGCGAGAAGTTCTCCGAACCGTTGTAGCCGGCGTTGAACTCAAGGAAATAGCGGGAATCGTAGTTGTAGGTGGTTCTGAACGCCACACCCTGATGCCTGTAAGGCAGCGCAGCGTTGCTGGAAGTGGCACTTGATCCGATGTAGTTCTTCTGCGACTGCTGGTAGAGCAGGAGGCCGGTGAGACTGTGGTTGCCGAATGATCTGGCATAATTGAGGCTTGCCTCAAGATAAAGGGACCTCCATCCTGTGTTCGAATATGCGAAAGACAGCGTCTGGGAGCCAGGAACCAGTTCGGTCAGCTGGAGCTCTCCGTTCTCGTCACGATAGGCCTGGCCGTACTGCTCAGGAGTTCTGGTGCGGTTCTGGTAGGCGTTGTTCTTGGCGTCAAACGAGCCCTTGATGGTGGCCGTAAGTCCGTCGGTCAGCCACGAGAAGTCGTGCGTCAGGGAGACAAGCGACTGCGCCGTGTTGTAGAAGGCCTGCTTGTAACCGGTCTGGGTGAGAAGGGCGTAAGGATTGTAACCCATATTCGTGCCAGGTCCAGGATAATGGCCGTCTGAATAGACCATAGGGAAGATCACCGACGGGGTCTTGAGCGCCGCCGACCAGATCGAGCTGCTGCTTGTTCCGCTCTCGTTCTTCTGCTCGAAAGTGGTGGCGAGGTTGACGTTCATCGAGGTGTGGCGGGTAAGCTTGACATCGACGTTCGCCCTGAAGTTGAACTTGCGGTAGTATATTCCCGTGTTGTAGTCCGCGGTCGGGTCTGTCTTGAACAGTCCGTTCTCGTTGTAGAATCCTCCGGAGATGTAGTACTTGATGGAGCTTGTGCCTCCGGAGACATTGACGTTGGCCTTTGTGTTGTCACTGAGGTTCTTGAATATGTTGCCGACCCAATCGACGTTAGGGCAGAGGTCAGGATCCTCCCCGCTCAAGGTCTTGCGGAATCTTTCCGCGTCGAAATATTCAGTACCGGAAGCGGCGTTGTACATCTCCATATATTGAGTGGCGCTCGCCATCTGGGGAACCCTCACCGGGCTCGTTATTCCGCTCTCGAACTTGATGGAGACCTTCGGTTTGCCTTCCTCTCCGCTTCTGGTCGTGATCAGGACCACTCCGTTGGCTCCACGCACACCATAGACAGCCGTGGCGGCGGCGTCCTTCAGAACCGAGAACTCCTTGATGTCCTCGACATCGACAAGGTCAAGCTCGCGCTCCACACCATCGATCAGGACAAGAGGATTGGCGTTGGCTCCGAATGTGCTGATGCCTCGGATCCAGAATGTCGAGCCTGAGCCAGGCTCACCGCTTCTCTGAACCGAGACCACTCCGGAAAGACGGCCGGCGAGAGCGTTGCTCAACTTGGACACCGGAATCTTCATCTCATCCGGGGCGATGGTCGCGATGGCGCCCACGATGCTGGCCTTCTTCTGATGGCCGTAACCGACAGCCACGGCTTCCTCAAGGGTGTTACCGTCCTGCTCAAGAGCCACGTTGATGACCTGCGAGCCTTTCTTGACGGCGACATCCTGGGCGACATAGCCGATGCTGGAGACGCTGACATAGCCGTAATTGCCTTTGAACGAGATGCTGTAATGTCCGTCAAGGTCGGTCGTGACACCAATAGGAGTGTCCTTGACCCAGACAGCCACGCCGACAAGCGGTTCGCCAGTCTTGGAGTCCTTAACGACACCGCTGACCTCGGTCGTCTTGTCCTTGTCACCGGCGGCCGTGGATGACGGCTTGGATTCCGACTTGGTGATGGTGACGATCTTTCCTTTCAGCTCGTACTTCAGAGGAGGTCTGACGATCTGTTTCAGAACTTCCTGAACCGAGGCTGACTTGAAGTCAGCCGTGACGGCCGGAGCGTTTTTCAAGACTCCGGTCTCATAGAGAAAAGAATAGCCGGTCTGCCGCTCAAGTTCCTTGATGACAGACGTGAGAGGCTCGTTCCTGAATTGCCTTGTGAATGACTGGGCGGAAATCATTTGCCCCGTCATCACGAGCAGCAAGACAAGAAGCACACTCTTTAAAAGAAGTTGTCTCTTCATGTTGGTAGATTTTGTAATAAATGTTATTAGTTCTAATCGTCAGTGTTACTTTGCGTGGAGCGTCACTTCTCCATGATTGTGATCCGGCCGTCGTCACGCCACGTCCACTTGATCGGGACAATGACCGACAGCGCTCCGAGCACATCGTCAAGAGACTCGCTGGTGTCAAGGATGACACGTATCGTCCTGTCCTTGTACCTAACGGGAGTGTAATCTATCTTGACCCCATACAGGGAGGTAAGTCTTGTGAAGAGCCATTCAAGCGTTATTGACTCACAGTCAAGCCTGCCTTCCATCCAGGAGCAGTACTGGCTGACATCCCTGCGGGACTTGCTCATCGAGCGGTCGAGGCGATTGTAGATGATAACCTCCCCCGGAGACAGGTAGATGTAGTCCTTGCCTGTCTGGAACTGGATCTGGCCGGTGACAAGAGCGGCCTGTATCCCGTTCTCCCCATCGTAGGCCGAGACATTGAACGAAGTGCCCTTGACGGTGATCTCAGCATCCTTCATCCTGACCACGAACGGTTTGGACGGATTCTTGGCGACATCGAAGAACGCCTCTCCGGACAGGGTCACGATTCTGTCCTTCTTATTGAAATCCGAGTCGTAAGTCAGGGTAGTGGCCGAATTCAGGCTGACTCTGGAAGAGTCCGGAAGCACGACCTCCTTTGTCTCAAGGAAAGCAGTAGAGCAAGTGGTCGTCACCGGATCCTTGCCATAGAATATGTTGACAAACAAAGCGACGGCGGCGACGGCGGCGGCAGCGGCTCCGACGGCAGGGATAAGCCGCCTGAACACCAGGCGTTTCCACCTGCGGGAACGAATCTCTCTCTGAAGGCTGGAATATGACGCGCTCTTCCCGAACGAGGAGGACTCCGACTCAAGCCAGTCCTTCTCCATGGAACGGAAATCGTCCATTGAGAGTGACCCGTCCGAAAGGCGCTCGTGGATGAACCTCTCGTCCTCAAGGGTTGACTCGCCGCGGAAATACCTCAAACATATTTCCTTAATATCCTTGGCCTCTACGTTATGCTCATTCATGGCTCCAGCGTTTAAATATTTATTTAACGATTCAAGGAAGGCTTCCCCTACCCTGCATTCCATTATTTTTGAAAAAATGTCGCATCTTTGACCCAATCAAACGAGACGAGGTAGGGTAAGCGGGAAGAAATACGTTTATAGAATGTCCTCAAGACACAAAACGCACATAACACAAACAAACTATCACATTATGAGAAAAAGCACAATCATCATCGCTATGGCGCTGCTCCTCTCGGCGGGAGCCACGGCGACGGCACAGTCCTCAGACGAGGTCAAAGTGCCGGACTACTCGGCTTACATCCTGACACCGGAGGCTCCGCACACACCTCGCATCAACGGGGCGAAAGTCTATGGAGCACGTCCCGGCTCAGACTTTCTTTTCAAGGTGGCGGCCACCGGAGACAGGCCGATGGTCTTCTCCGCCGAGAATCTACCTAAAGGACTGAAAATCAATTCAGAGACCGGAGTTATCACGGGCAAGGTCAAGAAAGCCGGCACCTACAACGTGACCGTCAAGGCGACCAATTCGCTCGGAGAGGCCACAAGAGAACTCAGGATCGTTATCGGGGACAAGATCGCCCTGACCCCGCCGATGGGATGGAACAGCTGGAACTGCTGGGGCAACACCGTCAGCCACGAGAAAGTGATGGCTTCGGCGAAAGCCATCCTTGTAAGCGGACTGGCCGACTACGGATGGTCCTACATCAACATCGACGACGGCTGGCAGGGTCTCCGCGGCGGAAAGTACAACGCAATCCAGTCAAACCAGAAATTCCCGGATATGAAAGGCCTCGTAGATAGTCTGCACACGATGGGATTCAAGGTCGGAATCTACTCCGGACCTTGGGTGGCCACATACGCCGCGCACATCGGCACACAGTGCGACAATCCTGACGGGACTTATGACTGGGTCAAGAAGGGACTCGTCAACGAGAACTACAGGATGGTCGATCCTTCCGGCGAGCTGACAAGGGAGAAACTGTGGTACAGCGGAAAATATTCATTCGCCGCCCAGGACGCGCGCCAGTGGGCGGAGTGGGGATTCGACTACCTCAAGTACGACTGGAACCCGCACGACTGGTACAGCATGAAAGAGATGCACGACGAGCTGGAGAAATGCGGAAGGGACATCGTCTATAGCCTTTCCAACACCGCCCTCCTTCCTTTGGCCGCTGAATATGTCAAATACGCCAACTGCTGGAGAACTACCGGCGACATCCGCGACAACTGGAAGAGCATCTCTGGGATCGGCTTCGGCAGGAACAGCAGCTGGGCTCCGTACTCGGCCCCGGGTCACTGGCCTGACGGGGATATGCTGGTCATCGGCAACGTGGGCTGGGGCAGGAAGTACCACTACACGAACCTCACTCCGGACGAGCAATATACCCACGTGACACTCTGGGCTATGCAGGCCTCTCCGCTTCTGATCGGATGCGACATGGCTGTGGCCGACGACTTCACGAAGAGCCTTCTGTGCAACAACGAGGTGATCGATGTCAACCAGGATCCGCTCGGCTACGCCGCCACGAAGATCTACGGCGACAACTCATACGCTACCTACTTCAAGCCTCTTGAGGACGGTTCGATCGCCGTGGCGATGTTCAACCTGTCCGAGAAGCCTAAGACCATCGGATTCAAGCCGAGGGCTCTCGGCGTGATCGGGGACAAGATCACGGTACGTGACCTCTGGAGGCAGGAGGACATCACCGTGATGACCAACGACAAGGATCGTTTTGACACTGAGGTCGCTCCGCACGGTGTCGTTCTCGTCAAGGTGTTCCCTGGTTTCTCCAAGGAGAGGCCGGTAGGCAGCAAAAGGTAAAGCCTGAAACCACTGTAATATAATCCCCGCCGTACGGATCGCTGTACGGCGGGGATTTTTCATCACAAAACGGAACTCGGAGCGAAGCGACCGAAGGGTTCCGGGGAATCCTTTCCCCGTGCCCCTCGGGGCTGTCACGAAATGACTGGGGGTTGAGTCAAAGCACCGCTTTGTGACCGAACGTCAAAGTTCGGTCACGAAGCGGTGTTTGCCGGGGGCGAGGGTCTTGGTCTCGCGGGAACTGTCGGAACCTGGGATGAGGGCGGTGGCGGTGGCGCCGGCCGGAATCTCCACGGTCCACTCGAACTTGTCGCCGGTGCGCTTCCAGTTGCTGACAATCTTTCCGTAAGGCGAATCATAAGAGCAGTTCACCCAGTCAAGGCCTTCGATAGGGTAAGGCTTCAGCTCGATTGACTTGTAGCCTGGCTCGACAGGACGAATGCCGCCAAGATATTCATAATACCAGGTCACGAGGTCGCCGAGAAGCATCACGTGGTTGCCGGAGTTCATCGCAGGATCGGCGGTGTTGCCGTTCCAAAGCTCCCAGATTGTCGTGGCACCGTTTTTCGCCATGTAACCCCAACTTGGATAGGTCTCGTTCGTGGCGATCTTAAGGGCAAGGTCAGGTCTGCCGAACTCGGTGAGAGTGCGCATCAGAACCATCATTCCGACGACTCCACAGCTCACATGGCCGTCACAGTCCACCTCGGTCTTGTGCACGATGTGCTCGAACACATCACCCTCACGGCCGTCAGGAACCATTCCGAAATAAAGCGGAAGCAGGTTGGCCGTCACCGTGTTGTTGCCGTAGAAGCCTTCCTTAGCGTTGAAATACTTCGCGTTGAACGCCTCACGGGCCGCGGCGGCATATTCATTGAATATCTTCACATCCTCCGGATGACCGGCGATCGGAGCGAACTCTATCATCTTGTTCAAGAGGAAAAAGTAGAATGGAGTGGATATCAGAGGCGAGGCCGTCTTTCTCGCAGGATCCTGTGAATGAATAAGTTCCAAAGATTCAGGCGGCATGCACCAGTCCCCGTAGGTGTCCTTGATCATCACGCCATCCTTCAGGTACTTCGACCTCATATATTCAAGCCACTTCTTCATCGCGCCGTAGTGATCCTTGATGGACCGGTCGTCCCCGAATCGGCGATAGACCATATCCGCGCCAGTGAAGAACGCTCCAGGCCAGGTGAAATTGTCCTGATAGAGGGTCCAGTAGCGTGGGCAGACATCGGAAATGCTGCCGGCCTCGTTCTGCCCGTCATGGATGTCAGTCAGCCACTTGGAGTAAAGGGCGTGGTTGTTGAATATGTAGGATTCGCCGTAGCAACCCATCGTGCGGTCGCCGAGCCAGCCAAGTCTCTCGTCCCTCTGAGGGCAGTCGGTAGGCATACCGCGATAATTGCCCCTGATTCCCCAGAAAGCGTTGTGGTAGATCTGGTTGATCACGGCGTTGGAGGTCTCGAAATGACCGGTGACAGCCATCTTGTCATACATCACCTGTCCCTCGAAATCGCCGAGTTTCGGCTCGTTCTTCAAGCCTTTTATCTCAACGTAACGGAAACCGTGGTAAACATATTCAGGATGCCAGACGATCGGCTTGCCGTCCTTGGCGATGTAGGTGTCGAGGACCTTTGCGGTACGGAGATTGGCAAGGTAGAGAGTGCCGTCTTCCTTAAGAAGCTCGGCGAACTTCATCGTGAGGGTGTCGCCTCTTTGCAGTCCTCGGGCCTTGATCTGAAGGCGGCCGACCATATTCTGTCCCATATCAAGGATGTAACCGTGATCGGTCTTGGTGATGGAGACCGGCTTCACGATGTCCTGAACAGCGATGTTAGGGTTAGGCTGGAGAACCAGTTTGCCGCCCGGAGCGTCCATCAATGAGGCCTTCGCCCAAGCGGAATCATCGTAACCGACCTTTGTCCATCCGGTCAATTCCTTACGGGCGTCGTAAGTCTCACCGTCGAACTCGTTGTTGGCTCTGATCGGTCCCTCGCAGGTGATCTTCCAGCTCTCGTCACTGACAACGGTCGCCGTGCGGCCATCCGTGTAAACAATGTCCAACCGGTACCAAAGCCTCGGTACCCCGAAGCCCTTCATACCTGGCTCCCTCATCGTGGTATAACGGCCGCAGCCAAGGCTTACGGCAAGAGCGTTCTGACCTTTCTTGAGAGCCTTACGGACATCGAACTCATTGAAATATACCCTTATCCTGTACTCCGACACGGTCGGGGAAAGTTCCTGGTCACGGGTGATATATTCCCCGTTGATCCAAGTGTCATAGACTCCGAGGCCGCTGATGCGGAGGGTCGCCTCCTTCACCTTGCCGTCAAGTGTCACTTCCTTGCGAAGGTAGCGGGCAGGGAGCACGGTGTTACCCTTAAGAACATCTCCCTCATAGGCGCAGCCGATCCATTTGCCGTCATATTCAGCGGCGGAAACCGACAGAGCGACGGCAAGTGCCGCGAATGCTGTTAAAATTCGTTTGATCATTATCTGAATATTTTAGTGTTATTTCTTGAATATGAGGTTCATGTCCCGCTCAATGGCAGGGCCGGCGAAGTTCTCCGGCACGAAAGACCAGTGGCCGATCTTGGCAGGGTCACCGATGACGGCCGGGTCGATCACACGGTTCTTTTTGAGATATTCATAGAGAATCTCGCGGATCTCCGGGTAATATTCAACGGTCCTTTCGGCGATCTTGTCAGTGTCGATGCCTGCCTCGGCGAGCAGTCCGCCGCCACCGCTGGCGCGGTAGGAGGTCATCGCGACATTGTATGTCTCGTCCATACTGAACGGCTTTCCATCGGCCATAGAGGTGATCACGATCCTTGAGCCGAAAGGCTTGGTGACATCAACGGTGTAGTCGATTCCGGCGGCGGAGTCGAAGTTGTAGGCACGCTCGATGAACGACCAACCCTTCTGGCCCGTGCGCGGGTCGTCCTTCTGGACTATGTTCAGCACGTGGTCGGTCGGTTTCGTGGCAGTGACGATCCAACGGTTGTAGGAGGCCTCCAGATAGTCCTTGATCTCCTTTCCGGTCATCGTGATCACATAGAGCTGGTTTTCAAACGGATAAATTGTAAACAAGTCCTTGTAAATCAAAGTCCCACCCTTGACGAATCCGTCATAGGTCAATGGAGCCGCGATCGAGATCTGCGCCGGAGCGCAGCCAAGGCAAAGCGTGTGGACAAGGTTCACATAATCACACATTCCCTTGTACGCGTCACGGGTACGCATATCAACCTTCAACTCACCGACCTCCTGGGTGGTGAAGACCTGCACAGCCTGATAGTCCTCGTAAAAGTCCCTTTCCATCTGAGTGTCAATCCGGTGGGGATCAACCGGAATGAGTTCCGTGGAATGGGTCTTGGAAACGACCTTGCCGTCCTTAACGGTGACATTCACCGTTCCGTGTCCCACAAAGCGGCAATGGCTTCCGGAATTTATGAGTCCGATGCTGTCACAGCAGGTCACGAACGGCCTGTGGTCGTGCGAGCAGACCACGAAATCCACTCCACGCAGACTCTTGTACAGATCCATTCCCTGTCCTTCCAGCATCGAGCCGTCTCCGGGTCCTGTTCCCGAATGCACGGACACGATCACCACATCAGGCTTCTCCTTGGCCCTCACCTTGTCCACATCCTCCTGAGCCAGAGGAACAAGGCTCTCGAACGTCATTCCGCTCCAGAGTTTCTCCGACAGCCAGTTCTTCATGTTGGCGTTTGTGAAACCCAGTACGGCGACCTTCAGTCCGCCCTTCTTGTAGATCTTGTACAAAGGAAAATACGGTTCCCCGTTGTCAGTGCGGATAGCGTTTCCAGCCAGAAACGGAATCCCGTGCGACTCAAGGTCCCGAGCGATGCGGTCATAGACCTTGTGACCGGTCTCGATGTCATGGTTGCCCACCGTGACGGCATCGTAGCCCATGTAGGCGGCAAGGCGTGGATAGACATGAGGAGAGAGTGTGTCCACATAGTTGAAATAGTACGCGGCGTTGTCTCCCTGAAGGCAGTCCCCCGCATCGATGAAGACAACTTTGTCCGCACCGGCCGCCGCACGGACGCTGTCCACTATCGGCTTGACGGCTAAAAGGGACTTCTTCACCCCGTTCCCGACATAGGTGGAATCGAAATAGGTTCCGTGCACGTCATTCGTGGTAAGAAGCTGGATGACATATTCCCCGTCCTTGGGACCCGAACCGCATCCGGCCAACAGAAATCCGGCGGAAGCGGCGACAATGATAGACTTGAATATTACTTTCATACCTTATAAATATATCTCAAAATTCCTTTGCCTGCGTGAGCCTCCCGAAGCCTTAGCCGTTTCCCTGGAGTTCAAGGCACGCCCGAGATCGAACAGGACGCTCAGCTTCTGCTGGCTGCCCTGGAATCCATCACCTGTGAAATGGAACACGGCGGAAAGCCTCAGACGCACGAAATCAGCGATATACGGCTGCCAGTAGATCTCGGCACGGTCATAAAACCCGGAATGCTTCCAGTTCCCGCCATAGTCACAGACGCGGTAGAACGGACTTCCGGCGTACAAATCCTGTCCGAGCATATTCCCTCCTCCGTCAATGGTGAAGTAGTAAGGCATCTGGCCCGTGCCATAGTAGGAATCATTCTGAACGCCCAGTTTCTTGTACGCGAGGTTCAACGTCAGCAGCCCGCCGAACGCAGGCTCAAGCCCCGTCTCGTTGATCCTGTCCTGATGTATTCCTTGAATATAGCTGAGCTTGGAGTTCCAACGGAAGTCGCGTCTCCCGGCGGTCAGCGACACGAAAGGCGAGACAAGAATATTATCCACCACGCCCCGATATTCAAGCGTGTTGGCGAAGTGGTACATAGTCGCCGTCCACCCGGCGCGCAGGAAATCACCGGCAAGGGCGTAATTGCCGTATGTGAATATCTGGAAGCGCTCACGCCGGCCGTGCCCGATCATTCCCATCCAGTCCAAACCGGCCTCGCAATAGCCTTTCCGGGTCTCGTACTTCAGGAGTAATCCTTCTATGTTGTTGTCATAAAACTGGTTGACATCGGAGATGAACAGGGACGGAACCTGATCGGCCTTCACAGGATCCTCCGCCCAGCCCTGATAACCCGAGCCGAAAACGGAGTTCCCGCGCGGGAATATTCCCGCCAAGAGATTGAATTTTCCGCTTCTGCGCCGGCTTTCAAGGCCGTACCAGAATGTCATCTCCCGGAAAAGTCCTATGTTCTGAAGATCCTTGTCACTTTCGGACACGGGGGCCTCACCCATATTCTTCATCACATCGATTCCGAGCGTAAGCTGATGGGTGAACCGGCCGCCCGCCACCTTGACACCGACCGTGGGAGTCAGCCTGGCGGCGTGAACCGTGCCGGATGTCTCGAACTTGTTGCCAGCGCCATCATATTCCCGATTGTCAAAATAGTACTGAAAATCAGCACCGTAGGTAAAGGTAGCCTTTTGTTGGGCACGACCGGCGAAGGCCGACGCCAGAAGAAGTGTTATTACAATTACGCTCTTTCTCATATTCATAAGCCCGGAAGGAAAAATCCCGCCTCCGAGGCAGTTTATGCAAAATTACTGATTATTTTGTAATTTCGCACCCGTATGGAAGGACTCAAATTACAGACCCCGGTGGAAACCGGCCGCGGTGCTGTCAGCATCTCGCTGAAAGACAGGATATTCGTCCTCGGAAGCTGCTTCGCTGACAACATCGGCGGGAAAATGGTGGATCTGGGCTTCGATGTCTGCGTCAACCCGTTCGGAACCATCTACAACCCAGTCTCGGTCTGCAACTCCGTCGCCCGCCTGACATCCGGAATCCCGTTCTCCAAAGATGAGTGCGTCCAGATGGGCGCCGGTGCCGACCTCGTCTGCTCGTTCAGCCACCACACATCCTTCGCCCGCCGCACCGAGGACGAGTTCCTGCAAGTCGCCAATGCATCTTTGAAGGAAGCCTCGCTCCGGTGGAAAGCAGCCTCCAAAGTCATCATAACCCTCGGCACGGCATGGATTTATGAATATACCCGCTCAGGCGAGACCGTCTCGAACTGCCTCAAGATCGAGGCGAAGGAGTTCACCCGGAGACGCCTCTCAGTCCGCGAGACAGCGACATTGCTCATGAATATGATCGCGCGGCATCCGGAGAAGGAATTCATGTTCACCGTCTCTCCCATCCGCCACTTCAAGGACGGGGCGCATGGCAACCAGATCAGCAAAAGCACCCTTCTGCTTGCTTTGGACGAGGTTCTGGCGAAGTTCCCGGAGCGTTGTGAATATTTCCCCGCCTACGAGATCGTGCTTGACGAGCTGCGGGACTACCGTTTCTATGCCGCCGACATGATCCACCCGTCCGACCAGGCCGTGGACTATCTCTGGTCCAGATTCGTCAGGTTCGCCATGCCGGAATCGGAACTTCCCGCGCTGGACGCCAGACGCAGGGAACTCCTCCGCGCGCAACATCGCCCCATTCATGGATAAGAAGCTGTTTTTGATTTGTTTGTCTGAAGATTTTCACCTCAAGGAACATTTCAGTAACCTTCAAAATTAGTGATGCGCCAACTTTCGCATCTATGTTCGTAACTTATTAACATTGCAAAGTTTAACAATATTCTACTATAACCTCGATTTGAAATTAGTTTGTACTGAAGGTTTATGACAGCCCCTCAACTACTCATTTGAAATAAGGATTTTTCAGAACTATCTTTATCTGATAATTATTAACGCATCAGTACTAAACCTTCAAAATAAATAAGCTGCGTCATCTTAAGGAATCTTTTCGGTCTATATCTCTCATCAGTCATGTGCCACCGGCACACTCCATCTTCGAAAATAGATCCATCCTCGAAAATCTTCTCTTAATCTGAAGCAAC
>ULTB01038622.1_pt1 | contig 18337 bp, 22 predicted proteins | sample 1957251 | NCBI WGS metagenome assembly ULTB01 (sample SAMEA4835724, study PRJEB28245) | human gut metagenome | biome: gut microbiome; material: fecal sample | place: Denmark | collected 2008
ACCAGGGAGAACTTTGTTCCAGATGACCTTTTCGTCATCCTCCGCGAACTGGTAGAGCTCATTCATTTTCTCGATCTTAAACCAGTAAGGCGGAAGGTCTTCCGGAACTTCGTCATATCTTTCTGCGAATCGCTTCGTGCAGAAAGCCTCAAAAGCCAGCCATCTGAGAACCGCGAGTTCACCATGGCTCCAAAAGCATTCCTCTGCTGCTTCCTTTTTAGGAAAACTGCAACCGCAGATATGACAGTGGTAATGGCCAGTCATTTGCTGATCTTCCTTTAGTCTTTCGGCATAAGGGTTTCTTCTTGGGTTCAAAATTTTGGATGTCATATTCTTCTCTCATTGTTTCTCCTCATCAGAATCCGGTTCGTCCCCTGCATAAACATGGGGCTGTTCTTTGTAGTTGGCAACCTTGCAATCTCCAATAGCGGAGTAGTCCCTCGCCTGTGCCGGCGGTTCCTGCCCTCTTGTGTTCAGCAGTCCGGCGGCATCGTAATATATGTTCTCCAGATACTCATACTTGGAGTAGATGCCCTGGGTACACCAGACCAGCGCATTTCTAACATAGGCTGCGTGCTTGGCGAAAAGCTCATAGTCCAGTTCGATACCCAGTCTGGCCGCCAGCAGTACCGAAAAGGCTATGACCGAGCGGGTGTTACCTTCACGAAAGGGATGTGTCTGCCAGATGGATGCTGTGAGTCGGACGATTTTGAAAACCAGCGTTTTTGCTTCCTCCGACCTCTTCAGCTTGGCAATCTCTTTGGACGTTTCTTTGAGCTGCTTTGGAATCTCAGACGGGGATGCGTAGCGGACAGTATCTCCACCCAGAACCTCCTCGGCTTTCGCAATCTGGATCGTCCGGAACTCTCCGGCCCAATCAAAGATTCCACTGAAAATGGTCCGATGGATATCCCGCAGCGTTTCGGTATCAAACCGGTCATACTCCCTGGCGTAAACAACAGCCATGCTCATACGGGTCAGGTCGCCTTCGATCCGTTTTAGTTCCTCACTGTCTTTGACGCCAGGGATGTTTTTTAGTACCGGTACATCCTCATACAGGTATGGATCTTTGAGATGACTTTGCTTCATGACTGTCCTCCCAGGATGTTGTATTGTTGCAATGCAGGGAGATAGAAATCAGAGAATAGAATCTTTCCGTCTACCCACTGGCGCAGGTGTTCTTCGGTTTCTGGGCGTGCGGGAAGTCCCTCCAAGGCAGTTATAGCACGTGCAAAGGAGAATGCTTTGGGGCGTCTTGCAACCGGCAGAGCGTCCATCTCAGCACATTGCTTAAGGAAGTAGAAGGATCGGCTGAGTCCGGCATCGAGTATCCTTGCAGCTTCCTCCAGTCGGTTTAGTTGCTCTTGCATCTGTGCGATCTGCTCTCCTATCTCATCTCGCTGTTTTAGAGCTGCACGTATCTCCTGCACGCGATCCTCTCGCAGGCATTCGGAGTGCTTCTTTCCAAGATACGTATGCTGCAAATAATGATATTCTTTGCCAGAGATCTTCCGTTTGGTGATATAACCAATAGGCATTTTTTGCATTTTCGTCCGCAATTCTGTCTGTCGCCGCAGCAGCGCCGAGTATTCATCATAGAGTTCCTGGTATCTCATGGGCTTTACACCTCCCGACTCTATGATACCACATTTAACCCCTGTTATCAATATAATTTTTGTTGAAAGGGTTAATACATTGCGGATGAACCAGTATAGGGGAGCCTGTGTGAGCACACAAGCTCCCCATGATCTATGGCCTTATAACTGCATTTCACAGGCGATATCGTCGAGCTCATCCCGACGATCCCAGAGATGCTCGTACATGTCTTTGTAATACTCCTGTTTTGTTTCTTCCGTCTGCTCATCCCAGGGGCCATATTCGTCTGCCTGACAATCCGCCCATTGGCGTTCACATTCTGACCACACACAATCTGAATATGAAGTTTTCATTAATTCTCTCCTTCTATTGATTAATATTTGCCACCTACATCGGCGCAACAAAACAATGTCACAAACCATTGACCAAGTCCAGGGAATATGTAACAGAATGCGCAGAATTATCATTTAAGACATATTTAGTTCGAGCAAAGTATCTGGGGTACAAACAACAGTCCCGCAAAAGGAAAACGAAAAAAACATTCAATTATTTTTCAATCTTAAACCATAGGTCAGGGAAGCTGACTTATGGTTTATTTCTTATCTCATCCTGAGAGGATAGAATATTACTCGACGATAATATGTGATGCTATGACGCGGGGAGATGTGAGTATGAACGATTTAGAAATATTTAGCCGTATGAACGCTATACAGGAAACTCATCCTCTTTCGCTTCTAACTGGGGAGAGCAACCAGAGATCCCAACAAATCGCAGAGCATAGGGTGTGGCTGCGTAGTATTCGGCACGAGCGGCCAAACACCGGGACAAGGTACAAGATCGGAGTATATATCCGCTACTTTAATCAGACCAAGTACGAAGATTATCTTGCCTATCATAAAAAGCAGTTTTTTGATTCGATCTCCCTCTGTCCTAACTGGGAGTTAATAGACTTCTATGTGGATGAAGGTTCAACAGCGCCTAATATGGAGAGCGCACCTGCCTGGAGTCGACTTCTGTGTGATTGCATGGACGGAAAGGTGGATTTGATCATTACACAAAAGGTATCGAATGTTTCTAAAAGTCCGTATGAGATAACCCTTTGTTCACGGCTGCTGGCGGCGCAGAAAAAACCGGTAGGCATTTACTTCATTTCGGAGGATCTATTTACCCTGGCCAGCTATTATCGCGACGATTTGTTAGACACATATTTTCTACCGGAGCCTGACTGGGAGGTGCTTCCGGATAGTGACGAAGAAAGACGAGGTTACTTAAATGATTGATCTGGATAAGCGCCGCCTTAAGGAGCAACAGAAAGACAGGCAAAGGCAGAGGATGCAAGGGCGGGTCGATCCAGAGAACTATGAGTACTATCCAGCCAAAGACCCTATTGATTTTTATAATGACGAGATCCATCAGCGTGTAGGAGTCTATGCTCGCGTTTCAACAGACGACGTCAAACAAACGACCTCATACGAGCTGCAGAAAAAGTATTACGAAGATTTCGTGGTGCGCCATCCAAACTGGACATTGGTAAAAATCTACGCAGATGAGGGGTTAAGCGGCACAACCACCAAGAAGCGTGATGAGTTCAATCAGATGATTGAGGATTGTAAGGCAGGAAAGCTCGACATCATCATTACAAAGAGCGTTTCTCGATTTGCCAGGGACATCATGATCTGTATTGGCAAGGTCCGAGAGCTTGCAGGGCTCAAAAATCCTGTGGGCGTATTCTTTGAGTCCGAATGTATTTTTTCCCTAAATGATCAATCTCAGATGGCCTTATCTTTCCTAGCAACGATAGCGGAGGAAGAATCCCGTATTCGAAGCAGAAGCATGGAAACATCTTTGCGTATGCGTCTTGATAATGGGATCCCTCTTACTCCCAAGCTGCTGGGATATACACATGATAGCGAAGGAAACCTCATCATCAATCATCAAGAGGCGCCAACCGTCAAGCTTGCATTCTTTATGTATCTTTACGGCTATTCTACCCAACAGATTGCAGATACTTTCATTGCCCTGGGCCGTAAATCGTATCTGGGAAATATCAAATGGACTTCAAGCAGTATCGTTCAAATCCTTAGAAACGAGCGGCATTGCGGAGAGGTTCTTACCAGAAAGACTTGGACGCCGGATTTCCATACTCACCTATCAAAAAAGAATCGGGGCGACCGACCGCAAAGCCGCTACCTCAGACATCATGAGGCCATTGTTTCCAGAGATGACTTCATTGCTGTTCAGCGGCTTCTTGACAATGCAAAATATCGAGGCAAATCTGTTCTTCCGGAGCTTCGTGTTATCGACAGCGGGTTGCTCAAGGGATATGTTTCTGTAAATCCCCGTTGGGCAGGATTTAAGGCTGGTGACTATATCCAAGCATGCCAGAGTGCATACACAGAGGATGAGATTCAAGAACAAGCCGACCAAGTCAAAGATGAAGTCGTTGAAATTACTGTTGAACCTGGCGACTTTGATCTGAGAGGCTTTGAGGTTGCGCGATCCGAACTGTTCAATCCTCAAAACCGTGCCACCGTGGCGTTTGGGGAGCAGAAAATCAGATTCAATACGACCTGCATCAGAAAGTTCGGGAACAAAAACAAAGTGGAGCTGCTGATAAACCCTATCGAGAGAAAGCTCGCAATCCGCCCAGCTGACAAATCAAACCGCAATGGCATCATTATTTCTCAAGCCTCGGAGGGCACTTATCATCCGAAGGAGATTGCTGCTTCTGCTTTTTTTGGGACCCTTTATGAGCTTATGGGATGGAATCCTGATTACAAGTATCGGATCATTGGAACATTTTACGAAACTGAGGCCGAAATGGCCTATGTATTCGATGCGGCAAACACGGAGGCATTTTTTAAATCCTACGTTTTTCCTGTTCATCAAATCGCACCAGATGGTAACTCTTCTGTTAAGCCGATGACTCCATCTGGCAAACGGATCCGCGCGATACCAAGAGAATGGGTTGAGGAATTCGGTGAGCTTTTCTATCTACAGGAACGCTCCATTGCCGCTCTTGAATCTCAGAGCGAAGATGAATGGAAGCTTTACATAGAGGGCCGTCTTTTTGAGTCTGGCAAACCGTTAAAAGTAACTGGATTTGATGAACTGCGACAGTACATCAAGCAGGAGCTAAGTGTGTTGTCGCCACCGGAGGTAAATCATGAATGATATGACAATAGAAAATACTTTCACCCCAGAAAATACTCCTGAAAACTCGACAAAGCTTGCAGGGGATGTTTTTCTTTCGTCTGATTTTGATGACGATGTCCTGGAAATGAGCAAAGATTTTAATCTCGATGAATTCCAGGTTGTACGAAGAGAATTCTTTGCCCATCTTCATGAGCCTTCAATCTGCTTTAATAATCGAAAGTTCTATGTAAACTCAGCCTGTCTGCAGAAGTTCGCCGATGTTGATTATGTGCAGGTTCTTGTAAACCAGGAGAGCAAAATACTTGCCCTTTTGCCATGTCCTGAAGATACTCGCGATTCTTTTATGTGGTGCAGCAAGTCAAAAGGCAAAAGAAAACCGAGGCAGATGACCTGTACTTTGTTCTTTGCCAAAGTCTTTTCTATGATGGACTGGAATCCCATTCACCGATATAAGATCCTTGGGAAAGTCATCCGTTCAAACGGAGTAACACTTCTTGCGTTTGACCTGACCGCGACAGAGGTATACCAGCGCTCGGTCGTCGAAGGGGAGAAGCCGAAAACATCGAGGACTCCGGTCTTTCCGGCCGAATGGCAGAACCAGTTCGGTTTGCCGCTATATGAGCATCGTAAGGCTATGCAGGTCAATATCTTCGACGGGTATGCCGTATATGCCATCAAAAACAATGAGAGTACCCAGGCTGAACCGCCTACTCCCGTAGTGGAGCCGGAATCAGTCGATGCGGCGGTTTCCCAAATCATTCATGGATTAGGAGGTTAATTATATGTGTGCAACGATCTCTCCTCCTATCTCCATAGCTGTAGATTTGAAGAAGTATCGGCTTCGCATTCATAAGTCCACCCTGCATTTGCTGGGGGATCCAAAGTATGTTCAACTGCTGGTGAGTCCCGATCACACAATGGTGGCGATTCGCTCTGTGGAGTACCAACGCGCCGGAGATCAATCACATCGGATCAACCAGAGAATGATGGCGTCGGATAACTCCATCGAGATATATAGTCGGCTCTTTACCGAAATGCTTCTCAGCGTTGCCGGTCAGCTGGATACCAAAAAGGTCTACAGACTAACAGGACGAGTCTTCAGCGAACAGGGCGCGGCTCTTTTTCCACTTAGATCGATTGAAGCGATAGAGGATATGCGATGATGTATGGGAATGGCGAAAAGAAGGTATGGCAACTTAGAATTGATAAGGAGTTTAAGGCGATTATCAGACCTCTGTTTAAACCAGAGTATCTGCAATTAGAGGAAAACCTGCTTGCTGATGGTTGCCGGGATCCAATTGTTGTGTGGAATGGCGTCATTATTGACGGGCACAACCGGTATGAAATCTGTACCAGACACAATATTCCATTTGCTGTATCTGAGATGGATTTTGATTGCCGAGAGGCAGTAGTGGCATGGATCTGTACCAATCAACTGGGCAGGAGGAACCTAACTGAGGAGGCGCGAAAGTTTTTGATTGGGATGCAGTATGAGGCAGAGAAGGAGGCTAACACAATTAGAAATACCTCCGGACGAAATCAGTACAGCAGTTCTCTCGAACCCGTTCCTTATGAAGAGTTTGATCCGAACAATGCTGATGTTCCAATAGTATCGAAATATAAGACGGCAAATCGAATCGCTCAGGAGAATCATATTTCTCACGGTACTGTAGAAAAATATGCAATCTACTCGCGAGCGCTGACTGAACTGCGGAAAAAGCATCCTCCCATTGTTGCTAAAATCCTGTCTGGCAAACTTAAAATATCACATGCGAATTTATTGGAGTTATCCAGGAAAAGTGCAGAAGAAATCAAGCGTATCAACCGTAGACTCGATTCATGTCCTCAACCGTTTATTCAATATCAAACAACGAGGAAGGAACTTCAGGAAGCCGAGCAACTACCCTCTACAGAACCCGCTAAACCAGCACACACTGTAAAAGATATGCCTACATTTGATCCTGATGCTGAGATCACTGGCCTTACGCTAACGATTCCGTCATGGATAAGCTCTATTAACCGTATAAGAACAAAGACCGACCTGAGTATCATTTCAGTTGCGGCAAGATGCAAGCTGGAGGATGCCCTGATCGAACTTCAAAACCAGATTATGAAAATGCTCTCTAGCATTAGGGAGGAGTAAATGGAAGATTTCAGCAGATTTGTTCCTAATGTACATTTCGAACAGATACCGATAAAGAATCTGGTGTCGAATCAGAATTATCAGCGTAAGCTATCGCAGTCGCATATTGCGGCTGCGGCAGCCAACTTTGATCTATATCAGATCAACCCTGTAAAAGTCAGTCGCCGAGATGGTGTGAACTATGTCTTTAACGGACAGCACACAATTGAGATCGTGGCTCTTGTGTCCGGCTCAAGAGATACACCTGTATGGTGCATGATCTACGACGAGTTGTGCTATGAGCATGAAGCAGATATCTTCGCAAACCAGATGAAATATGTTCGAGGGCTTCGCCCTTACGAGATTTTCATGGCCAACATAGAGGCTGGAAACGACAACCAACTTATCATCCGTGATCTGGTAGAATCCTACGGTCTGTCTATAGGCGTTAACCGGGGGCATGGTGTCATCTGTGCGGTTTCTACCATAGAATCGATCTACAAAAATTACGGTTACCAAACTCTCAGCAGAACACTTCGGTTATGTATCAGCGCTTGGGAAGGAGATATGAACTCATTTTCTGCAAATATTCTCAATGCAATCGCCCGTCTGATCGTGGTGTATAAGGATGATCTGAGCGACGAGATGTTTAAAGAAAAACTTGGTGGGATATCTGTAAATGAGCTCTCCAGAATTGCAAAAGAAAGACGCAATGGTTCAATGGGATTTGCGGAAGTGATGGTGCAAGTGTATAACGGCAAGAGAAAAAATCTGTCCAGCCGCATATCGCAGAAAAAGCTATATCTCAAAGACGTTTCTTTCTCCAAAGACACCGAGCCAGATATGCTTTATCAAGATGCATTCCACTATAACATGTCCGGTGACAGCTATGCGTATGATAACGAAGAGGCAGACGAGGTGTTTGATAACGGAGAGGAACAGGAACAGGACGATTGACGGTTTGGAATGATCATGTATGCCTATCTTCCGCTGAAAGAGGTTTCCCCTAAAATGTAGGGGAAACCTCCTTTGGCAGGTCAGGCTAAATGATTTGTACGATTTGCTCCCACAGCAGCACATAGTTCTGTCCAATGGTTCGGTTGTCGTGATAGTGCCCGAATAGCCAGTAGGTGAATTCGAGCCGTTTGCTGACCATATCCATAAAGTCTGTTAAGGCATCATTCTGGAATCCTGGGTGGATAAGCTGTTGGATACCGGTAGGAGCGCAATGGGTGATGACATAGTCTACCTTCCAATCAACACTTTCCAAGGACTCAAGGGCGGTTATGTACTCCTGCTCCGAGGGCATTTCTTCCGGCCACCAGGATACCCCTTTAATCCGGAACTGCTGCCTTTGGCGCCGCATCCGCCAGTATATCGACTCAAAGTCAGGCTGGTCTGGGTCGAGTATTCCGTCTTGGATATCGTGCGAAGCAACGCCGCCCATGGTGAAGAAGCGATACCCCTCGATTTCATATAGCTGTCCTCTCATGAGATGCAGAACATTATCTCGGACTTCATGAACTCTCCCGCCATGCCATTCCTTTTCCGGCAAACCGTTGAGCATATCAAAGTTCTCGTGGTTGCCGTCTGCAAACAATGTGGTGAATGGTTTTTCTTCTAGCCAGTCGAGCCAGTATTTCTCTTTTTCTGATTTATCCCATACACCTCCAAAGTCCCCACAGATAATGACACAATCCTCTTTGGACATTCTTTTTTGGTCAGGAAAGGATCTGCTGCCAAACCGTTGGAAGTTTCCATGTGTATCTCCGGTAACATAGATCATGCCGGGTTCACTCCTTTCACATTGATAACTCGAATTGGGGTTCAAGATCCATAACTTCGGTAATATCGGTGAGGTACTTGGGATCTACGATCACTTCTGATTCGTTTCGACCATTGAAGACGGCATAGACGTGATCTTTTTCGATTTGAGCCTGGTATACTGTCCCATCCTCACCAAATCGATGCGCGAACCATTCCGCTGTTTCTCTATCAAGCGTCCACGAGAGAGCCCTGATGTTTTTTTCATTGTATGGCGTCACCCCACGATAGACTGTAATCTCATCGTCCAGATCTCGCCATTGCTGCAATTCCTCCTCGTCCATCAGTACTGACGGGTCGGCTGCTTTGAACATAGAGAGGAGTTGAGATTTACTCACATCGATATCCTGATTCGGGGCTTCTGTTTGGATCCATGCACTTGCGAGAATGGTGGAAAAATCTTTCTCTGACAAGTACGGCTTCGCAAGCTTTAGGAAGGTGAGAGCATAAGGCGTGTTGATCATCATGTAGATCTCGAAAGGATCAGATGCGTGATTGATCTGATATTGCATAGCTTTCCGCCATTCCTTTAAGTCATCCTTGCTTTCCGCTATGTTCAACATTGTGGTTTCTCCGTTTTTCATGATCGCTGTAATGCCGGAGCTTGAGAACGGATGGGAGATAACAAGGGGGGAGAATTTTGTCATATGCGGATCGAGTTGTAAGAGTGCGTTTGCTATATCCTTTACGGCACGCAATTTCGTTTGCTTCATAGTGTTTCCTTTCTGTTTTAATTGGGACGCTCAATCCCGCTCGTCATCTAGCGTTTGTTCTATTTCCAGACCACCTTTCAGCCTGACAAGGATCTTGTCCTCAGAAATCACCTTGACCATATCCACCAGCTGGCGAATCAGGCTTTCGTCCCATTCGGTAATATTCGCGGTTCCTGTGTTCAGGATATTTACGGCGTCCTGGATCCTCTTGTCTGCCGCTGAGTCACTCTGCTGCTGTTCCAATAGGTATTTTCTCTTATCTTTGAGGTCGGCCGCCTCATCGTTGATTCGTTTGAAGGTGCTGGCATATTTCATGTATCCACCATCTTCTTTTCTGGATAGTTGGAACACCGACTGGAATTCATGCTCAAGATCAGCAAGTCTTTTATCGATTTCCGCCATGCTCATTGTTCCCCCAGGCAACGGGAGGATCTCCATGCGCATGGCGTCTGCGATTTGATCGATCAGCACTAGCTTCTGGCTCATTACTGAGTTGACCACAGCAAGGATCGCTCTTTGAAGTGGCTTTTCATGGATAGTCGGAGATTCTTTGCAATATTTTGTGCCGTAATCGATTCGGCTTGAGCATCGCCATACTACCGTTTTCTTTCCTTTTTTACTCCATACGCACCTTCGGTAAAGAGTTCCGCAATCCCCACACACGAGGCGTTCTGTAAGAGCGTATTTGGCGCTGTAGCAGGATCGACCGGTTGGAGCCATTTTTTTGCTTGGGGCTCGACCCGCATTTCGGCGGGAGAACTCTGCCTGTATTGCATGGAAGGTTTCTCGGCTGATGATCCCTTCGTGGTGATCCTGGATCAGATACATGGGTAGCTCTCCCTTATTTTTTTGCACCTTTCCGCTGATGCAGTCCTTTGTGTAGCTCTTTTGCATGAGGACATCACCGCAATACTTTTCACTTTTCAGCAGATTGCGAATGGATGCGGTTGACCATGTAGAGCCGCCGTTTGGAGCTGTATGTCCTTCTCGTTCCAGAGTTTCTTTGATCATCCGTAAGCTGTGCCCAGCGAGGAAGCTGTCGCAGATCCAGCGGTAGACTTCTGCCTGTTCCGGAATGATTTGGGGCAATCCGTCCGCACCTTTTTCGTAAGCATACAGGTATTTGTATTGAAGTATCGCGCGGCCTTCACGCATGGCCTGTCGCTTGCCCCAACGCACGTTGGCGCTGATGGACTCACTCTCTGCCTGAGCGAAGGCGCCCATCATTGTGATGAGCATCTCGCTGTCGGTTTCCATGGTGTTGATATTTTCTTTTTCGAAGATCACAGCGATGCCGAGTTCTTTTAATGCTCGTATGTATTTGAGGCAATCGACTGTGTTTCGTGCGAAGCGGGATATTGATTTGACCAGCACGACATCAATTTTCTGCTGACGGCACTTCCTGATCATCTTCAGGAATTCAGGGCGCTTTGCAGCAGATGTGCCTGTAATGCCTTCATCGGCATAGATACCTGCCATGGTCCAGTTCGGATTGGTCATGATCTTGTCGGTATAATGCGTTTTTTGGGCTTCGTAACTGGTAAGCTGCTCATCTTCATCGGTTGATACACGACAGTATGCGGCTACCCGCAGCTGTCGCTGGATCTCCTGATCCTTCGCAATTGTTGGGTTGGCAGGGATGGTAATGACTTTAGGGGTTGCTCTGCTCAAGTGATTTCACTCCCTTCTATGATTTGTCCATTTCTCATCTTTAATCCGATTGCTCCATCGGAGTGGATGACTACTTCCAAAGCGATGCTTTTCAGAAGGTCTGTATCAAGTTTGTCAGACATGGCGGCACTTGATAGAATGCTTCTGATCCGCAGGGTTTCATATTCTTCCGAGCCTAAGACATCGTAGCGGGCTGATGCCAGTTGTATCGCAATTTCTCTGGCTTTTACCTCGTTGAACGCTGAGTTGTTAATTTCGCATGCGAATTCCTCCTCTACTCGCCGAAGCTCGATTTCCTCCGCAATCCTCCTAGCTGGAGGTTCCTGAATCCTTTCCGGAGATCCGATGAGCCGGTTTATCATCGCATGAAGCTGCTCTACTGTTTCAGATGACCTGCATGACAGTATTCCGCACTTTGGGCAGTTCCATCGAATGTTTCGGTATCGGCCTTTGCCTGGTTCCAGGAGGCTTCCGCATTGGTCGCATTTGACTATCTGTCGGATCGCTCTTAGGTCTTGGTGTTGTTCCAGACATGATCCTGTGATTGGTCTTCTGGCCGAGGCAGCCTGATACTCCTCTGCGGAGATTAGCGCAGGATACCTTTCATCCCCCTGATAGATCGGGTTGCTGAGGATCCTTGCCACCATATTTTTGTTCCACTCGATTTCTGAATCCCCGTAGGAGATCGGCTGGCTGTTTAACATGGCTACGATTTCGTTGTACGAATGACCGGTTATGTAAGCCGCAAAGATACTTTTTACAACTGCCGCTTCCGCTTCGTTGATACTGATTTCTCCTCTTTTCAAGCCATACCCAAAGGGACGTTTTCGGTTTCTTGTCATCAGCGTACCGTCCTTTCAATCCTTTCTCTGAGCTTCAGTCCGTTTTTTAGGTGAAAGAGCAGGGATTCATTGCTCTCTACAGTGATCCGTTCTACTATCTCCGCGAACACTTCCGGTTCGAAGTCAGGCAGAAAGTCCGGCATGGATTCAAGGGTTTCCATGAGTTCACGGGTTTTGGGGATAACATCATCCTGACTCATTCCAATCAGGCGTTCTTTTTCCTGCTTGGCAGCAGTAATTTTTCGAGCCAGGTCATTGCTTTGGGAGATATAAATATCAGGATCCACAAGGCCAAGTTTGTTCATCTCGGCCAGAGTGTGATCCTGATCTGTGAGGTCTGATATTCTTTTGTTGAGCTCGATGATATCCACACTCCAGAGCATTCTCCTCTCACGCACAGTTTGAAGATCGGCGACCATTTGCTTTAAGAGTGGTTGTCCTTGGCGTTTCAGCTTATGATACATTCTGAGGAATGCATTATGGAACTCGGACTCTGGGATCTGGGTAATCGGGCAATCATCTTTGTTCTGGGAGTGCTTCCGGCATGACCAGTATCGGATATCTCGTGTCGTTTTTTGACGGAACATTGTGCCGCAGTGACCACAGAATATCCTCTTGCTTAAGGGATTGTCACCTTTGGGTTCGTTTGCGAGTCGTCCTCTGCGCTTGTTTTTTAGTTTCTGGACAGCTTCGAAGATATCATGCTCAATAATGGCAGGGTGTGTATTTTGAGCATAGTATTTTTCTTTTTCGCCTTTATTGATATACCTGCGCACCGGGAATGTTTCAGTGGAGTATGTCTTTTGCCACAAGGAATCTCCGATATATTTTTCGTTGGCGAGAATGTATGAGACGGCGCCTTTTTCCCATTTTTGCTCTGGATTCCCTGTTTTGACTGGAACACCCGCCTGATTGAGCATGGCGGCAATATCACTCATATTCATTCCTGCCAGATATGAAGAGAAGATCAAGCGAACCACTTTCGCCTGATCTTCGTCGATGACAATCTTTCTGTCTTTAATCACATATCCATACGGCATGGATGATGGCAGATATGTTCCGCTTTTCATGCGATGCTCATAGCTCCATCTCATATTGCCGGAGATGCTCTCGCTTTCCTTCTGGGCGATGGACGCGAACACAGCTGTCAGAAGCTCTCCACTCATGGTGGCTGTGTCGATATTTTGCTCCTCAAAGTATACGCCAACTCCGATGGCTTTGAGGGTTCGTATCGTTTCCAGGCACTCTTTTGTATTCCGAGCGAACCGTGAGATCGACTTTACAAGGATCTTATCGATGCGACCCCTGCGGCAATCAGACAGCAATCTTTGAAACTCCGAGCGTTTTTCTACGGATGTTCCGGTGATCCCTTCATCGGCATATATGTCTGCCATTGCCCAGTCGTCATGCCCTGAGATAAGCTCGGAGTAGTAGTTCATTTGAGCCATGAAGGAGTTGAGTTGATCGCTGGAGTCGGAGCTGACACGAGCATAGGCGGCAACTCTCAGCTTTTTGGTTTCCTGCTGTTCAGTTGCCTCGATAACAATGACCCGCTTTTCCTTCAGGGCTGAGCTGCCCTCGGTCATAGTTCTTCCCATGCTGTTCACCTCCTATCGCAACAAACAATACCACAACCTTCCCTTAATAGCTATCTAAAAGGCTAAAGAATATCTAACAAAGTTTTCCTCAGAACAAGGGCATATTATCCCGATTTTACATGCTCCTAAGCTGCATTTTTTCTGTCAGCTATAATGATGTTGGCGCCGCTTCGGGCGGCAATTCTGGCAGAGATCTTTCTGAGTTCTTTCTCTGAAAAACCCTGGTGCTGTAGCAACTCCAACAGATTGCAGATACCGCAAAAATCGATGTTGGCCTTAGTTTGGTTCATAGTCAGCGCCTCCTTCCATGACGATGGAAGCCGCCTATCGAAGCCGACAGACGGCCTCGATGTTGAGAAGAACCAAAGCTTTCACTTCGGATTGATTTATTTCCTACATGGTCTGTTCCTGGGAATGAGGTTCGACCGTATGCTGATCCTGTTCATGGATCTGCTCCATGATATCCGGCATACAGCGCTCGATTTGTTCCTGAACACTCCGGATACGTTTATCCTGATCATAAGTCAGATCGAAGCCCGCATCCAGCGTATCAGCGCAGCATCGATATATTTCGACCATTTGTTCGGGAGAAAAAAGCTGTTGCTCAGGGATCAGGCAGGAGCGGGTGGCGAAGTCCTGTTTTGCTCCTTCGTAGTCTTCCATGAAGTAGTGGCCATGGGATAATCCCTCGCCATCGGGGGTTCTATCCCAGGTAGTGAAGACAACTCCGATCTTGCTGTGCATGCCGGCCAAAACTGTACCGTTGAACTCGGCCAGCAGCTTATATTTTTCCTCCAGACCATCAGCCTTCAGAACCGGGGCAACCTCCATCTGACGCATGTATTCGGAAGTTCGGCAAACGATTTGAAACGCCTTGTCCTTGGCCGCTTCACGCTCCGGAGTGGTAATATTCTCGTATTTGTAAATGATGCCGCCGATCTCATTTACCTCACAGAGAGGTTGGCCGTCCAGCCTGACTTCCAGATGGCCATTATCCATTTGATTGATTTGAAAGCCCTCGCGCTTGAGGGCGATATATGCCTCATCGAAGTACCGCTTGGTTGCTTGAGCATCTCTCGTCATTAGCTATCCTCCTTGTTTGGTTCGGAATTTTTCGGGTTGAGTGAATTTATCGGCTTTAGACCAACGCTGATCTCCAAGGCCTGGTTGACCAGCTCCATTTCCTTCTCATCCAGTTTTGTAACATACTGTTCCAACCGTCTTTTATCTATCGTTTTGATCTGCTCGGTTAGGACGATTGAGTCTGACCACGCGCCGGGAAGATATCCGATCCACACATGGGTCGGCAAATGCTTTTTCTTATTTCGGCTCGTGATCGCTGCGGCTATTACCGTCGGGCTGTGAATATTCCCGATATCGTTCTGCACGATCAATACCGGTCGGTTTCCGCTTTGCTCAGAACCGATGGTGTTTGGGAAGTCAGCGAAGTAGATTTCGCCGCGCCTTATATCTCTCGTTTCCATTGTTTTTCTTCTTTCTTCTGTTCATCCAGAGGTTCTCTTTTTCTGATATGTAGGATGGGGACCGCTGCATTGGTTGATTGATCATTGAGATTCACTGATGCAAAGCGGTCCCCACCGCTTCTGTCATTTATCTGAATTGCCTGTATTCGACACTACTTCCCCAGGCTTGGGCGGACATACTGAACCGCGGCTGGCGCCGCGCTCTGGGAATCTAACCCCTCCGAGGTTCTCTCCGAGCTGCCCCCATTGCTTGAGTCTGTGGCTGGGCAGAGGTACCATTGTAGGCGGATAAGGTCATTGCGAAACAGCTTGCCAGTGCTGCTTTGGGATGGATGGGTACCGCTCGCCACCTTATGGGCCGTCTTTGATGCAGTTTCCTGCACAGGTGGGTATTGGCGCATCCTCCTCATCGCTTTTCCTCTTTCGAGGCTTATCCGCTGAAGTTATTCAGTCGCCGGATATGACCGCCTGGGTGCGGTATTTTTCAATGAACAAAGGGGAGGCGTATTTTACCTCTCACTTTCTATTGGGAACTTTTTTTGCGTTTGACGACCCATAAACTCAAATTATTTTTTATTTTTTTCACACGTTTCCAAATTACTTTTTGACTAACGCCGTACTCATCTGCTAACTCTCGCTGAGTTTTGCGATTTTCAGAGAGATAGAGATCATACATCAGTTGGTAGCTTTCATCGTCGAGTTCATCAAGAGCCAGACGGAGGCTCTCCAGTTCAAGCTTGTTCATCACCTGGAGCTGTACATCGATAGCTTCATCTGCAATCACATCTTCTCCGTCTGCGGATTCAGTAATGTCAGTACTGTAGAGGGAGATGGTAGTCCACCCTTCCTCTTGCTCTCGCAGATAATCTGTATGATCCTTTTCCTTACGCCACAGGGCATATTCAGCTTTAGTGGCTTCGATCATGTAATCTTCAAAGTCAATGAAGCGGCGATCCTTATTCTCAGGGGCCGAAATGAATTTATAAAACTCCTGCCCAGTCATCTCGATCCATTCAACATTTTCTTTGTGGGCTTTGGGATTTCTTTTAACAAAAAACTTTTTCAAGTCATTTCCTCCGTTTTCATGTCATTTCGTTGTGGGCGAAGTGACAGAAGCGGAGGAGATCGGCAGCGATGCTCAAGGAACCGCTGCTTTAAGACTTTTTGATAGGATCTTTCCTTTCTCTGTACCATTGCTTACTCCTCATGGGAGCAGCAACTAAAACAAAAACCGGGCGCAGGGAATAAGGGCTTATAAAACCCTCATTCCCGGCGTCCGGCAATTTGGTGACTCATGGGCGAATGGAACTCACGGACCCGTGGCTCGGTACAGCGCAGGCTCTTATTCAGTTGTTGCTATGTTTTGTTGTTTTAACCTACTTTGTTTCTTCTGGTGACTATAGGGTAATCTACTACACGATACTGTAAGACCGTCCTGAAGGACAAATCAATGTCGACGATCCGACGGCAGTTCGGACACTTGATCGAGATGCGTCCGGATGTGGGGGTAATCTTATCAAGGATCCGCCAGTCGCAGATCGGGCATTTGACCATTATTTTGATGCTATCTTCCAATTGCGTCATCCTCCTTATCCCTTACGACCTCTAACATAATGTCAGGATATCTCAGATGATTTTCTCCGATCAGCCCAAGATACTTCATCCTGATTGCCAGAGCGGTCTTGGAAACGCCAAGAAAGTCTGCGAGGTTTGAAAAACCGGCATACTCCCTGGAGCGATATTTTCGGTTCAATATTTCGATCCGTCCTTCAAGACCGCAATAATACATGCCCTGGTGGATCAGATCCTTTGGCATCAGCAGAGCCGAGGCAAGCGTATTTGCCTGCCATTCCGACCAGTTACTGATAGGCCGTCGCCAGTCCAGCTGGCAGTCGTGATAGGTTCGGTATGTAACCTCATCATATTCCCCTGGGAAGAGTTTCCTTAAAACCTGATGGCTGAGTTCATGCATGACGGTGAAATTATATCTCCCGCGCTGCGACTCATCATCATGGAGCTCCTTGTCGACGAGTACGGTGGTCCCGTCAAGGCAGAAGTATACCTTCTCATTTTCAAAGTCAAAGACACGAACAAGGTGTCCAGAAGAGCATGTCACTCCAACGATATTTCCGTGTTGGGAGAGTCGGCAATGTTCGATCTTTAACCCCACGAGCTTGAGCATGAGTTCTGGGGAAATCCGAAGAATCTTTTTATTTGCGACTTCGGGAAGTTTTCGGTAAGCTGCATAGACTCTTTCCGAAATATGCTCGATGTCTTTTCGCGATAGTCGTGGCAATTGTGTCTCCTTTCTTGCATTTGGCATAAAGCCGCTGAAAATCTATGTACATCTTTGTGAGTGGACAGATAAGTATTAGCTGACCTTGGCTTCAACAAACCATTTGCTCCCTTCCTGGAAAAGAAACGATTCTTTTCCTTTTATCAGAACAGTGTAGCGAATCCCGCCACCGCTTACCCTCTTGGAAGAGGCTCTGCATTTGTACAGGATTTGATCGATCTGATAGATTACGCCGTTCTTCCATCGGATAAAGAGAGGATGCAGCGTTCCCTCCTCATCCACCTCAATGGCTACACGAACATACTGCTTTTGCCGTTGCGCTGCCATTTTCTCACCACTCCTTCCTGATAATTCTTGAAAAGACGATCCGGCACCACAGTAAAAGTCAGAGAGATGGGTCAAATTTGGTACTGGATCTCGGTTCAGCAACCCTTTTTTCGAATTTTGCTTGACAGAATGAGCAATCCACAGTAGAATATGGGTAGTTGGATTGCTCATTTCGTATTATACGCACTTCAAATAGGCTTGTCAATAGGTTTGAGTAATTCGGTATCACATAATTTTGTGAATGGAGTGATCACAAAAATGACATTTGGAGAAAAGTTCAAGGCGGAACGAGAAAAGCGAGGATTGACGCAACAGGAAGTCGCAGATGCTCTGGGGCTAAATCGCAGGATGATTACCCGATATGAGCATGACCTGTCTTTTCCTCGGTACAAGGATGCGTACAAAAAGATTGCGGACTTCTTCGAGGTCGATGTCAACTATTTGCTGACCGAGGATGAAGAATTTGTTGTCCAGGCTTCTGAGCAGTATGGTTCGAGAGGTCTCAAGCAGGCACAAGATATCATAGACGGTATGTCTGGTCTGTTTGCCGGTGGCACCCTGTCTGAGCAGGACAAGGATGCGGTTATGAAGGCGCTGCAGGACATTTATTGGGAGTCAAAGGCTCGCAATGTCGAAAAGTATACTCCGAAAAAATACAGGAAGACCGAGGATGAAACCGATACCTGACCGTACAGGGCGGTTTATTGG
>ULTB01047536.1_pt1 | contig 18311 bp, 14 predicted proteins | sample 1957251 | NCBI WGS metagenome assembly ULTB01 (sample SAMEA4835724, study PRJEB28245) | human gut metagenome | biome: gut microbiome; material: fecal sample | place: Denmark | collected 2008
TTGGACGAATTTTATGCTCTTGAGGCTCTTGGAGCCGGTGAAATAGCCCAGCTCGCCCGCGACCTGAAAGATGCGCTCCGCCGTGTCCTTGTTGACGCCGCGCTTCATGTTCAGCGCATTGGAGACTGTGGCCGGCGAAAACCCAGTGATCTCGCTTATCCGTTTTACGCTTGGCTTGTTGCCGGTCTTCATAAACTCACCTAAATCGTTTTGATTTCCTTATATAAATTTATTATAATCACTTGTAAATTGATTTGCAACTATTTTATAAGTTTTTCTCCACTCTGGGACATGCCTGAACGAGCCCGGCGAATAGACGATAGTTTAGCGGCTGTTTGCTGCTTTTGCCCCCCAAAAGTAAACCATGGAGCGCCAAATAATGGTCAACGCATAGGTTCAGAGCAACTGCGGATACTAATTCCTGCAAAAAGAAATAAAGGCAGGAGGAAAAGTAAATGAAAGCGACCGGCATAGTCAGGCGCATAGACGACCTGGGCCGCGTAGTCATCCCCAAAGAGATCCGCCGCACCATGCGCATCCGCGAGGGCGACCCCTCCCTGAAAACATTGTACTCCTGGGAACGCTTCTGCGCCGCCATGCTGGAAGTGGGGAGAAAAGTTCGGCGATAGTTGAAAACATGGGCAAAATGTGGCACAATGAAATCAAAAATATCGGGGGGTACATAGCATGGGAAACGACGCGATGCAGTTATTCGAGGACCAGCCCATCCGCTCCGCCTGGGACGCGGAGAGGGAAGAATGGTATTTTTCAATCATTGACGTGGTCGGGGCGCTGACAGGCTCCGAGAATCCTCGCCGGTATTGGAGCGACTTGAAACGCAAGCTCAAATCCGAGGGCGCAGTTGAACTGTACGAAAATGTCGTACAGTTGAAATTGAAGTCTCCCGATGGCAAAAAGCGTCTCACCGACGTCGCGGACACTGAGCAGCTGCTGCGCATCATCCAGTCCATACCCTCGCCGAAGGCCGAGCCGTTCAAGCTCTGGCTGGCGCAGGTGGGCCGCGAGCGCATCGAGGAGACGATAGATCCTGAACAGGCCATAGACCGTGCGCTGGAGACGTATCTCAAGAAGGGATACAGTGAGGAGTGGGTGCACCAGCGACTGCTGGCGATACGCATACGCAACGAGCTGACGGACGAGTGGAGCAAACGCGGCGTACAGAAGGGCTGTGAGTATGCGATACTGACGGACGAGATAAGCAAAGCGTGGTCAGGCATGACCACGCGGCAGTATAAGGACCTCAAGGGGCTCAAAAAAGAGAACCTGCGCGACAATATGAGCGACCTTGAGCTGGTGCTGAACATGCTGGCCGAGGCGAGCACGACGGGCATCTCGCAGGTCGAAAAGCCCGAGGGCATGGCCGAAAACCTGAGCGTAGCCCAACGCGGCGGCCGCGTCGCCGGCAACGCGAGGAAGGAGCTCGAGCAGGAGATGGGCCGCCCTGTCATCAGCGTCGAGAACTCCAAGACGATGAAGCTCGTGACGGACATCATCGAAGACGCCGCGAAGCTGCCGGAGAAGGGCGAGGAATGAACATGAAAAAGCTGATATCCTGCGAGTTCAATATCGATACCGCCTGTGTAGAGCTGCGCTACGCCGACGGCGAGACGCTCAGCCTATATACGCCCGGCATCGAGGACAGCTTCGATACCACACTGCCAATGCGCACTGAGATAGATTGGCTGATATACAACGCTCCGCTTGAGTACGCGCAAATGACGCTCGACGGAACACTGGAACGGTATCTGCGTGGAGCTGCGGGGATGCATGGGTTGGAGGATTGAGGACTGTGATAGAAAAATAAAAGGTCGCGTTTTGCGACCTTTTATTTTTGCTGACGGTGTCGTGAAACGCGACACCGTCAGCTGGATTTAGACGAGCTTGGAAACACTTTACAACAGCTTAGATTTACAACGCATTGTCTATCATCTCTGAAATAGCGCTTGTTCCGCGCTTATTGCATTTGAACAGGGTGTCCCAAATATTCAGGCACGCATTAACAACTTTCTCATTACCGTCAGCCATGTCGTAGGCCCTGAGTGTAAAACTGGCCAAGATTTTCAATTCATAAGAGGATGTCAGCTCATCATCTGTGTTAAACAGAGCTTCGGTCATAACCTCGACGATTTCCGCGTATTCACATATTTCGTTGTCGGGAATATCTTTTAGATGGTTCAAGAAAGCAAATGGCAAGTCGTTTTTGCATCTGTAACGCGCCAAAGACATCAGCAGATCTTTATCCCTTTTTATTCTAACGGTGTTTGAGTAAAACAATCTGGAAAATGCCGACAAGCTTCCGCTTGTGATCTCAAGAAAGTGCTCAAGTATCTGCATACTTCTGGGATAGTCTTTTTGATGTTCCATCATATGCATTGCCTGAATACATATTTTGTCCTGCTGGCCTTCGTCTAAATCACAGGTCAGTATTTCTTCCATAGCCAGGTCGTCCTCATAGAAAACTGAGGCGGCGCACAGATATGCGGCAGCGAGTTCTCTTAATTCGCTGTCTTCTGCGCTGCAGGCGCTTAATAGCGTTTTCCTGAAGTAGTCTGGGTCCTTTTTATACTCGCGAGATATAACTTTCCAGATGTCAGGGAACGCAATTACTCGTGTATCTTTATCGGCAAGCCGCTTAAAAAGCCGGGCAGAGAATTCTGCATCTATGTTATAACAGGCCAACACACACCAGTCCAATGCAAATCTTACCACTTCGTCGCCATCGCTACTCAGCCTCGAGATAATGGGCATGAACTTTTCTGCCAACTCTATGTGGTTCCATATAAGTTTGGATATTGTATGCACCGCACAGCTGCGAACGCAGTTCAGAGACTTGCCCAGTAGCTGTTGTACGGTATATGAATGTGGGTCGTCTTCGCCAACCTCAGGCTCAGAGTAGTCAAGCGCCATTCGAGCGATTGAATCCAAAACTTCCTCAGGCCAATGAATGTCCGCACGCTCTCCTACGAGGTCGGCAACAGCCAAGGCAACGCCGCTATCTCCAACTGAACAATACTTTTTTACAACTTCAACGATAAGGCTGTCGGCAGGTTTTTCAGGCCCCTTTTTATACTCACGCAGGGCGTAGAGAACTGAGCGGATATAACCAGCATAACATTTTTCCGGAAAGGAAAGGGACAGCTTGGCAAACCGAGCCGGCTCCGCTTTAGCCTGAGTGCTCAAAGATGATGCAAACGCGGGATGTGTTGCCTCTACACCCCGTCTGTACCTTGCGGAAAAGATCCAGCTTTTGTTCATTCTTTCGTTTGGGGTAGAGATGATTTTTAGCCAGCTCTTGTCGCTCAGACGGCCGGTATGGCCATCAATTGGGGATAGAACGGAGCCTCCTTCGCTGAAGTAGAAACCGTGATAATATGGAGTACTATCGATATTTGCATTTCGCCCGAGCACTTGAAGCAATTCTTTGCCTTTCCTGGATATGCGGCGACTATCCAGAGCCGGAAGCATTTCTTTTTGGAAGTGGCCCCAGAATGGAATATATGAAGGAGCACAGTCAGAAACCCTGCTGCGCTCGATGCGCAATTCGTATATCTTTGCCATGCGCTTGGGCTGGTCTTTCCAGTAATATATTTTTTCCTCAATTGCGTTGAACAAATCCTCACTGCAATGGGGAGAAAACTTTTTAAGAATTTTCTTGGAGCAGTCTAAATAATCGCGGGGGCTCTCAGAGTAGACGAAAACCCTCCGGCCAAAGTCCTCGAGCAGCCAGTTCACCACGAAATCGCTGAAATCTACAGGAAGGCTTAAGAGCGCGTACATTACTTTTTCTTGCTGAACTATGGCACCGGAATATACCATATTGCCAATTATTCTTATTAGCTCGTTCGGCGCTTTTAATGCAAGCTCATTAAAAGCGGTTTTTGCAAGGGTAACAAATATCCGCTCCATCCCTTCGTTGTATTCCGAACTAATCCAACATCTTCGCTCATCACCATATTCATAATAGGGTTCGGGCGCAATGCAGTCTTCTGTTTGACGGCAGATCTCAGGGAAGATCACCTCAATTATTTCCTTGTGGTTTTTTCTGGAGAAGGAGTCCAGTTCGTCGTCCCCGCACAAAAGGCTGTGCTGGAGCTGAAGAGATTTACGGTTTTGCAGCCCTATCAGCAGCAGCGGTACGGCCCGTTGTGAGCCGCTCTTTACAGCATAGGTGACACTGAACAAATTGTTGAGCAGAGTCGGGTGTTTACGTAGCAGCTCCATCCTAAAGCTGAACATACCCTCCGAATCGTTTGTCGGATCCATACAGAGAGCGCAATATATAAGCTTGTCATTCTGCTCGGACTCAAACGCATATGGGCGAAGCTTTTCTACAACGAAGTCCGGAGCGACATCGCTAACGGAGCCCAACAGGCCCAGCGTTTCCGGCACGAGCCACGTCTCGGGTTCGAGCGGCATAACAAACGCGGGATGGCCCAGATAAACGGTGCGTATGATGCAGTCCTGCCATTCCTGAATTTGATATTGCTCTTCCGTAAAGGCCAAGATTAGCTTGTCAGGTTCCGTACATTGCCCGATGACTTCAAACACCGTGCATTTGTAGTAATATCTCACATTCTCTGATGTAAGCAGATTCCGGCACTGTTTCAAAAACATACGCCTGTCAGAATCGATCAGGTTCTGGAGCACCAGCAGTACGCGATACCGCATATTGGGGATCTGCCTTTCCTGTGACCCGATGATATCAACAATGCTGCCGCCCGCGTAGATCTTCCTGATGGCGTCAGCTGCAATAAAATAGTCCAAAAAGCTCTGATGGACAAAAGCTATGAGATGATTTATACGTGCGATAAGACAGCAGGACTCAAGCATAGAAAGCTCGCTTTCCCTGTCGATGAACATGGACTCCGGCAATACGAACACGGCATTTGTGTTCATGCTGTCCACTATGGCATCTTTGCACTTAACAATATTTTCCTTCTGCGCACCTGCTCTCTCACAGCGCGATAAGATATCCTGCCACCACGCATTCATCAGCTCATATACAGATTTGATGTTGTTTTTCTGATCGGTCCGATCCAACATACACCATACATACAGAGACGATGGAAAGGTTAACATCTTCCTCGTCCTTTCCGTCAGACTCTGGCAATCAGATCCGATGATTTCTTCAACGACCTGAGGCTCAAGCGCATCCACGCATATTTTTACCCAGCTGATCTTGTATCTGCTGTCAGAACTGTCTGTTAAGTCTCTGAGTCCACTGTCGTTTTCCAAGTCAAATGTTCTTGAAACCAAAACAACAGACACTTTTCCGTTTTCATATCTGTTTACGCTCAGCGCCTGGCTTATCATTTCTTTACACACATCCAGAGCGGTAGCGGAATGTGCGCTCGTCCACCTGAGGCAATCCAATTGGTCAAGTATAAGAACGCAGGGTCTTCCCGCTGCATGTTCGCTCAGGCAAAACACCGGAGACTGCGGAAGCCCAAGGCTTTGCCCGTATGTGTCGGCTGAAACAGAGGGAACCATTTTGTCAAGCTTTATACCCAGAAATAGAATGTTTTCCTCGCTCAGGCGCTGCCTGAGTTCTTCCACGCACCCGCTTTTACCTGAGCCCGCTTTGCCGTGGATTATGATTGAACGTCCATTCTTTAGCGCCTCGAGGGCCTCATCAGTTTCAGGACGATGAAGCATTTTATTGTTGATGGCCCTGAATTCACCCCAATAGCTGTCGTTTAGAGCTTGTATGCGAGGCAGCACCATGCTGTTTTTAATGAGGCTGCGAAGCTGAACGTTGTTTTCTTCCATATATCTTACAACGTCAGCCGATGTAAGGGAGACCCCGAACCGGTAGCGGTCAACCACTATGTGTTCCAAGAGCAGCCGCGCCTGATCACAATTTCCTGTAAACACCAGACCGATCTGTTCATTCAAATCTTCGAGGGCTTCATTGCCATATGGATTTACTTCAAAACTGCAATGAGCCAATATGCAAACGAGCCTGTTTAATTCCTCGGGCTTGTCTTTGTCGAGGCAGAAGTACCGTGCACATTTGGCAAACAGCTCGGCGTATACAGAACCGGGTGGGGCCTGAAGCGTACAGAACTCCGTTGCTGAGCAGTTTGAGCGAGCTCTCCTGCACAGCTCATCGAGGCGCGAGTAATGGAGCGGCGACATGAAAATATATCTGCTGCCGGGTGAGCTCTCTATATGGGCTTTTGCCCGGTCAAAGACTTTGTGCCTATCCAAATCTGAAAGCGACCAACCGCCGCTGCCGACATTGCTTGCCTTGCACTGATAGTAGGTTTTGCAGCCATCAAGCTCTGTGACAACGAATTCCACTCCGTCGCCTTCGGGACCGAGAGGCTCCACAACGATTGAGACCGTCTTTTCCAGGACCAGCCTGAGTAACTGCTTCGCCAGGCATCTATTCTCATATTCGTTGCCAAATTTGTCGGATCTTCCGCCGGCTTCCGGACTCATATTAGGCTCCTTTCGTAATCGGGTGATGATCTGCCGGTGTTTTCCGCAGCTTCTTTTATCCTCGCCAGTATCGCCTCGTCCGCCGGGCAGAAGGCGTAGCCGTCGATCTCGTTCGGAGTTATCCAGCGCAGGTCGTTGTGCTCAAGCAGCCGCAGCTCGCCCTCGGCTATGCGGGCGCTATACAGCGTGAGGTGCACGGTGAGGTCGGGGTAGACGTGCGTGACCTCGGTGAACACGTCCCCGACGGCGACGGTGATGCCCAGCTCCTCGCGGCACTCGCGCGCGAGGGCCTGCTCCTTCGTCTCGCCGGGTTCGACCTTGCCGCCCACGAACTCCCACAGCAGCCCCTGAGCCTTATGCGCCGGCCGCTGGCATATCATGAGCCTCCCGCCCTCCCAGATAAGGGCCGCAACTACTTCTGTCATGTCTGTGCCTCGATTCGATGGGGATATGCAAATTATACCACAAGCTGCGCCAATATGCTACTGACAAACCGGAGTGGAGCCGCAAAATGCGGCTCCACTCCGGTTCATATCAAAAATATAGTGCCGCTACTGAAATACCCTGATGTACTCCATCCGGAACTCGGCGGGCAGGGCTGTGGTGACGCGGCCCATCGACTGCTCGTCGAAGGTGCCGCCGACGGCGAGATTTATGAGCAGGTAGAAGGGGCGGTCGAAGGGCGCGGGGTGCTCAATGCCCGGGGATTTGGACGCCCAGGCGCACTCATATAGAATAATTGCGGTGCTACTGTAAAAACAAAAGGAATTAAAAAGGCGGCAAGCAATGTGAGTGTCCGGACACTCACCCAACATGCTCAGCGTGGGAGCATGGCGGCACGGTGTTTGTGACGGGGGATTGATGCATTGGTGACGTTAGAACATATATAGCAAAAGGTCGCTTACTGCGATCTTTTTAATATTTACTGATGGGGTCGCGAAACGCGACCCATCGGTGCGTTCCAATTCGGAACACACCTTATCTTACATATTCTCCAGCAGCTTCAAAACAGCCTCGCGTTGCTTCGGAGTCAGCGCCGACCAGTGGTCCAGCATTTCGCGCTGGTCATCAGTGAGTGATACAGCCTCTCCGCCTTCGTCAAAGAACTGTGACAGCGTAATTCCGAAACCCCTGCACACCTTTTCAAGCGTCTGTATCGTCGGCGTCTGGTTCTTTCGATACCAAGTTGAAATCGTCGATTGTGTCAGCCCGCTGTTCTTGGCGAGGTCGTATTCCGACCACCCTCGCTGAAGCCGGAGCCTTGTTATCTCTGCAAGAATGTCTTTCATAAGCCCACCCGCTGCTGTGTTATTGCGTTTATTATACTTCGACGCGAGCTTGCAAATTAGTTGTTTGTAAAGTATAATAATTAACGTTATAACGTAGCGGCGAGGAGGAATGCCTGTGCCAAGTTCAAATAACCATGGCCACACCGTCACAGAGATCACTGCGACGGTAATGGTTCAAACCGAGGCGGCATTAAAGCGGATGATGGAGAGCACACAGCTGACGATTGGTGAAGTCATAGACAGGCTCGCCCTGCAGATGATGCCGCGTGACAAGGAGGCTGCGGCTGTCCTTGCCAGCGAGCGGGTCGCCATGTGCTTCTCTCAGCTGCCGAAGGCTCAATCCATGGCAGCATACCTTGAGTTTTTGACCATGCTTGCATCCATCCTCTCACCCAAGGAGCCGGATGAGCTGTGCTCGGGTGCCGAACAGCGTCGCATCGAGCTTATGCAAGAGCTTGAAGGCTGACGACCCGTCACAATCGTATCATCCGTTTTCCCTGCCTCTCAGCCAACGCGGCGAACTTGGCTGCGCCGCCCCAGCCGTGATGCACATAGGTCACGACATATTCTGAGCGCTCGAGCATCCAGCGGTTGCGCCTTTCAATGGCGTATCGGGGATGGACGAGCTCCAGCCCTTCCGGGAACATCGTGTCGTCAAAGTCGGCTCCGGCGCCCTTGGGCAGATACGCGAGCACGACTCCGTAACGCAGGCCCAGCTCACTGAGTACGCTGCGCACCTGGGCATCGAAGCGGCCATTGTCGCCCACATAAAACATTTCAACGCCGTCACCGGCCAGCCGCATGACGGCATCCCGAAGTTCACTTCGGAGATCGGGACACTGGCTGTGTCCGAAAAAGGTACAGGCCGGCATATTCGCGCCTCCACATAACAAATTACATGGAGCAATTATAATTTGTTATGTGTCATATATCAATAGTCTCGTATCATCTAATTTGATTTTTCGGCTCACGGGGTAAAATTAAGCCGAGGTGAGTTTGATGAATAAGACTCAGCGCGAATTTGATAACCGGGACAAGTTCATCGAGCTCGGCTACAACATCGCATACTACCGCAAGCACGCGGGCCTGACGCAGGAGCAGCTGGCCGAGCGCGTCGGCATCAGCCGCCAGCACCTCGGCGCGATTGAAGCGCCGAATCTGGTGCGTCCGATCTCGCTGGAGCTGCTCTTCAACATCGCCGACGTGCTTGACGTCCCTGCATACAAGCTGCTGCGGTTCAGGGATGAGGAGTAAAATAATTTGCAAGGGCTGCTGCGTTTCGCAGTAGCCCTCGCTTATGTTTTCGGGCTGACTAGCAGACAAAGAAGTCCGGCTGTCGTTACTTACGACAGCCGGACTTTATATTACGCCACATATGGGTAACGTATATAAACGTATTCGTATACTTTGCGCCTGTAATCGTTCAAGCTATTATCATAAGCGGGCGGCAGCTTCTTCCAAAGCGTGTCTCTGATGAGAGCATCCACAGCAGATCTGGTTTCTTCCTTGTCCCGCCAATGGTCAAGTTCGGCTATCTTAGCCTTCACTTTTGCAAGCAACTCAACCGAGATTTTCTTAATTGCCCGTATGTCTTGCTTAGACAGATTCTCCGAAAACAGCAAGTCGTACATAGATAGCTCCTCATCACTTGAAAAGCCCTCGCGCACATATCGCTGTTCCTCATGATCCATGCTTTTAGCCAGATCAATTAGGTCCATAAATGTTTTTTCAATCGTGGCACGATCCTGCTCGCTGTTGTACTCTTCAATTATTGCCTGGTAGCGCTCATAGTAGTTAATCCTTTGAGGATTTGAAAAGAGCAAGGCATCCAGCCGCTCTTGTATCAAATCATCAAGATCCTTTAGCAGCAAGTTTTTTTGCTTCGCTTTTGTAAACTCCAGGCGGAGCAGATCGAAGTTTATCTTGCTAATGTCAAATTGACGTGAAGCGACAAGTCCGGGTGCAGGTGGTTCTACCTGTACGTACTCGCTTATAATGCCATTGATCTCAACCATAAGGTCCACATTGCTGGCATGTTTTCGCTCCTTTTGAAGAGCGTGCAATATGGCAACGATCGCATCGTACTCTTTACGCGAATTCCCCGAAATGTCGTCTCGGTCAGCATACTTCATAAGCCGTATCAGCTCGTTGGCATAGGTTTGGAACCTCTTGCGGTCTTCCAGCGTGCTGCTTACTGCGTCAGCGCCATCCTTCAGCAAAGCCATTCTGTCAAAATACTCGGCATCTATCAAATGCTGCAAATTGAACTCATGGCTCAAAAGATAGTCCTTCGCAGCAGCAATGGTGTCCAGTATACGTGCAATGAGCTCTTCCTTGTCCACCGTAGGATCGGCCCCATTTTGACCGCCGACATTAGCAGTATAATCAGCCAGAGCTTTGCGCAGCGCTTTAACTATTCCTATGTAGTCGATAATCAGCCCATTGCTCTTACCGTCAGCTACACGATTGGCACGGGCTATGGTCTGCATCAGCGTGTGTGCTTTTAACGGTTTATCAAGATACAGGCACGACAAGCACTTGACGTCAAAGCCGGTAAGCCACATGGCACAGACGAAAACAATACGCAGAGGGTTATCTGGGTCTTTGAACTCTTTGTCCAGCTCGCGTTTCTCCATTTTGCTCCGGTGGTACTTTATATCAAGCCCCCATTTTTTGAATGTCTGGACCTCGTTTTGCTCCTGGCTGATCACCACGGCCATCTCGGTTTCCTTCATCCAGGTGATCTTACGTTCAATCTCTTGAGCTTCCTGCTGTGTGGCGTGCTTGATCTGGCTTTCCAGTTGCTTGATTTCCAGAGCCCAATACTTCTGTGCCAAATCGTACATACGCACGCAGGTTACCTTGTTCAGGCATACGAACATAGCCTTGCCGCTGGTCCACAGGTCAGAGTAGTGCCCTACAAAGTCTTTAGCAATTGAGTCGAGCCGCTGTTCCGCGGTCAGCAGGTGGATCTCCTTCGCAAATTCCCTCTCCAGTTTCTCCTGCTGGTTTACGTCCAAGTCCGCCTGTTCAATGGCATCGAGTATCCTGTTGGTGATCTCTGGATTGTGAAGGTCCGCGATTTTATCTCCACGGTTTTCATAGTACAGGGGAACTGTGGCTCCGTCCTCTACCGCGCGCTTAAAGTCATATACAGAGATGTACCCGCCGAAGGTCCTCTCGGTGATATTATCGTTGGACATCAGCGGAGTGCCTGTAAAGCCGATTCGTGAAGCTGTTGGCAGCAGATGCATCATATTGTCGGCGTATATGCCGTACTGGCTGCGATGTGCCTCATCCGACATAATTAGAATGTCGTGGTCCGGATAGATGGGTTCGGGATTGGATTTATTAAACTTCTGAATGAGCGTAAATATGAAGCTGGGGTTGCCCCTCAGTTTTTGCACGAGGTCATCGCCGCTGGATGCTATAAACTGTCCCGCCTTTGCCTTCCCCAGCAGACCGCAGTTTTCAAATGTATCGCTGATCTGTTTGTTCAGCTCATCACGGTCTGTGAGAATGACTATAGTCGGCGACCCCTCAAACTTGCGCCTTATCTTCTGCGCCAGGAATACCATGGAGTAGCTCTTGCCGCTGCCTTGAGTGTGCCAAAAAACGCCCAGCTTGCCATTATTCAGCCTGCGGTCAACATAGGCCCTCACCGCCTCGTTAACACCCAGGTACTGATGATTCCGTGCCAGTATCTTGACCGTATGCCCGCTGGAATGGTCGAAAAGGATGAAGCTTTCCAGCAAGTCAAGGAAGTTCTCTTTCTTACAGATGCCGCGGAGCATCGTCTCAAGGGCTACGCTGCCCTGCTCCTGCTCGTTCAGGCGTTTCCACTCATGGAAGAACTCATATGTACTTCCCAGCGTGCCCACCTTGGCCTTCATCCCGTTCGAGAGGATAAGAAAGGCGTTGTAGTAAAACAGGTGCGGAATGGTATCCAGGTAGTCGGTGTAGTTGTTTGTGTAAGCGTCCTGAACATCGACCGTGTTCTTCTTCAGTTCTACGAACAGAAGTGGAATGCCGTTGACGAATCCAACTATGTCAGTACGGCGGCGGTAGAGTTCGCCATGGATTTTCAGTTCTTTTATGGCCAGAAAGTGATTTCGTTCCTGATCGTTTGGATGCTGGAAATCTATGACCTGAGCGCGCTTCTCTTCAGTTTTTCCATCCGGGCGTTTTACAGTGACTGGTATGCCGTCACGGATAAGAGCGTACTTCTCCTCGTTTATCTGCATAAGGGAGGCCGTAGACAAATGCGCCTCCATTTTCTTCTGCGCCTCATCAGCCTGAGCGGGAGTGAGCCACGGGTTGAGGCGCTTTAGAGCCTGCCGAAAATATCTCGTGAGCAGGATCTCGCGATAGCTTGTCCGCCCGAACGTGCCGTCCTTGCCCAACTTCTCGGTGTTGTAGGCATACGCCACCTCCCAGCCCAGCTCCTGCTCCAACAGGTGCCCGGCCGATTCCTGGACAAGTATATTTTCGGAGTACTCGTAGCTCATGGTGTCACCTCCTCAGTTTTAATCTTTTGGGATCCACCATAGTTCTTGTTATATCGGGATTTTCCCACAAAGATTCAAAATATTCACTATAGTGTTGGAACCCTTTCCCACCATTAACAAACTTATATGTTATCGTATTAGAGCTTTGGTATCCGTACCAATACGGCCCAATATATAGATCATCATCCACTCTCCAATAATAGTCAAGAGTCATGCAGGAGTATACCTTTATAGCAAATGTACCTTTATATGAATTGCAATTAAGTCTCTCTGCCCATCTAATTAGTTCAATAATTTGTCCTTTAATAGTTCCTTCTGATAGGCCTTCTTCCACCTCCCTGACACATAAAAAGCGACTTTCAGGATCCATCACCAACAATCTAATATTAACACCGTGCTTTAGGCAAGTTTCTATTTTGGCGCTATATTTTGCCCTGAAATTTGAGAGTCCAAAAGCGATGCCGTCAATGCTGTATTTAGCTTTATCAATATTGGGATCTGCATCTGCATTTCGCTCTGCACGCGTGCTGTATATCTTTTTCATACCCCATTCAAGCAAGGGATCCTCCTTTTTTCGTTCAATTAGCAATGTATTTAGGGCAATTACTAGACCCGATGCAAATAATGAGCATCCTATACTTACTCCAACATATAGTTCAGTTTTCCATCTAAATATATCAAGTAATATGGTTGCAACACCTAAAAGAATTACTATCATGCCCACACTAAAGGCTTTCCAATTTATTTTTCCCCTCATCATCACACCTCCACTTCTCCGCTCATCAACTTGGGCAGCAAACGGTCACGAGCCTCTGTTGTCGCAAATATCTGTTTATTAAGTTCAAATATCATTTCAAACATAGGAGAAGCAATCCGCTCAAAACTGTGAATCAGTCCAGTAGGTGCAAGCAAATATGCGAGTGCTTTTAATTTATCTGCTTTAACCCGCTGCCGCCCATCACTTCCGCTCATACTGTTAATAGCAGCCTGACGAAATACACTTGTTCTCGAAAGAAGGTATACCATATATGGATTTAATCTTTTCGACCGCATAACAATATATTCCGTTGAACCTACAGCGCCTTCATCAGATTCAAGACCATAGACAAATGCAGTCTTACCATTTTCCAGGCAAGGCGTTATTCTGGCGAGAAGAGTGTCTCCGTTTTGAAACTTGCTTCCGGAATTTGATTTTGTCTCAATGATTTCGTTTATATCCAGCACCATGGACGAGGTGCTCAGCGCAGACATTGGAACGAATTGCTTCACCCTATCTTTGTCTAAACGAACTTTAGGGTCAAATTCAATTACATCGTCCAGGGTACAAGGTTTCCACCCCTCAGGCACGCCGTCCACGATTTTGGTGTGCTCATGGCCGGGGAAGCGCAGGTCTACAAACCACTCTTTGTACAGCCGCTGCGCCGCTTCCTCCAACAGTTTGATCTGCTTTCGGTTGTTCTCGATTAGGTCGTCATAGGCGGAGAGAATATCAGCAATGCGGCGCTGCTTCCCTATGGACGGCACAGTAATTTCAACATTTTTTAGCGCAGAAATTGTAAGTGCCTTCTGCGATGAACCGATTGTTGTATTATTTAATACCCCATTTCCTTCTTTTGAAATTACCCAGTAATATAAATATCGAGCACATAGCTTGCTAGTAAAATTTCGAAACCAAGTTAAATTTCCATCTTTAAAATAAAACTCATCTGTTTCCTTGACGATATATGGGATTCCAATCGTACCAACAGACGTAAGAAGCATATCACCAGCAACAGGAACACCAAATCTATTCTTGATTTCATGATACCTCTGATTTGCGATATATAGCGGCTCGCTGATAGATTGACCTTGGCTAAATTCAATAATTTCTTTTGAACGGTAAAATGGAATGCCATAATCAGTATACTCTGAATAGAAGATTCTCTTACTTGAGGTGATCTCACAGCAGTCTCCCAGCCTTATTCTCTCCCAACTCACAGTCCCATCTCCTCCCAATTCTTCGAGATGGTCGCCATAAGGCGATTGGACTCCTCCTGTAGAGACAGCAGCTCCTTGTGGATCTCGGTCATGCGTTCGTGGAAATCCACGCCGTCGTCCTCAACAGGCGCCACGCCCACATAGGCCCCGGGAGTGAGAGAGTAGCCTTTGCCCTTTATCTCCTCCATGGTGGCGATCTTACAAAGGCCGGGAATATCCTTGTATTCACCCTCTCCGAACTTTTCTGTCAGCCAGTTAAGCTCGTTTATTTCGGTGATAATGCTCTGAACTTCCTTTATAAAAGTCTCAGTCTCAGTGTCAAGGGCTTTCTTATTGCGCGATTTTGTCTCCTCGAATGCCAGCTTAGTTGAGGTCTTAACTATGCCGATGTAGTTTTCCAGAGACGACTTAAGCGCATCGACGTCAAATTCTGGCTCCACTCGGGGCATATTTCCCGTAAAATGCCTGGCAATGGCCTCGCCAAGCATTGATTCAAGCTTCCTTCCGGTTTCAGGCAAGGAGCTTACCGCCGCTTTTATCGCCTTATCATACTCCGAAAGCAGGGCAATGTATTTATCGGTCTCGCCTCGATACAGCCACACGATGGCGTTCAGGTTCTTGAGCTGCCAGTCGCTCCACTCGTTGAGAGTGCGATCTACCACGGTGTAGTAGCTTCGGGCGTCGATAAACAGCACCTTGTCGAGCAGTTCTTCCTTCTTGCCCTTGTCAAAAAACCAAAGGGTGCACGGCAGACTCTTGGTGTAGAAAAAGTTGTTGCCCACGCTGACCATGACATCAACGTGTCCGGTCTGCACAAGTTTCTCACGGATGTCCTTATCCTTGCTCTGGCTGTCCGTAGCAGAGGAGGCCATAACGAAGCCCGCCCGGCCGCGTTCATTCAGGTATGCGTAGAAATATGATATCCAAAGATAGTTTGCGTTGCCTATCTCCTTGTTTTTATTCACAGCGGGCAAGCCAAATGGCAGACGCCCGGCGTTCTGGGCCGACTCGCCCTTAACTTTGTCTACGTTGAACGGAGGATTAGCCATTACATAATCGCAGCTGCCCTCCAAATTGTGTGCGTCGTGGTAGAACGTATTAGCCTCATCGCCGGATTTTATGACGCCGGTAAGTCCATGCACTGCCAGATTCATCAGGCAAAGCTTGGCATTATACTCCACCTTTTCCTGGCCGAAAAAGGTCATGGTATTATTGGCGCGCATTCCAGAGTGTTCGACGAAATCTCCGGTCTGTACAAACATACCGCCACTGCCGCAGGCGGGATCGAGCAGTGTTCCCCTGGTAGGCTCCAATAAATTGACTATCATCTTCACCAAGGACTTCGGCGTAAAGAACACGCCATCGTCCTGTGCCACATTCTTGGCAAATTTATTTAGGAAATACTCATATATGCGCCCAATAATGTCTCCACCGACGTCATCAAGAGCGCTGTTATTGAATATGCGAAGGAGCTCCGACAACAGTTCGTCGGAAAACATGGTATAGTCCTTAGGCAGCACACCGCGGAGCTGTTCACTCTGCTGTTCAACAAGCTCCATTGCGTTGTTGACCACTTCGCCGAGGCTGCTCATTGTCTCGCCATTTATATTTTTGATGCCAGCAGACGATACATCACTTGGCAATTCGACAAGGTATGAATACTGTGCCTCTTTTGGCAGGAACAAAGCGCTGCGTGATATAAAATCTCCGACTTCAACAGGCAGCACTCTCCCCGCTCGTACCGGCCTATCCTTGAGCACTTCCGCTTCTACAAGCTTGAATCGGCTGTATGCATATCTGAGAAAAATGAGCCCAAGAACAGGCATGCAATACTGGTTGGATGTAAGCTTTGACCCTGCCCTCAGCAAATCCGCGGATTCCCAGAGCTCATTTTCTAGCTTGCGTATGTTTATCATAATTGTCCTCCAAAAGAACAGCACTCCAATAAGTGGCGAAATCTGTATCTAATTATAACTGTAATACCGCCCACTTTCAAGCTGACTAATCACGAATAGCTGCAAGCAGGGCAATGAGGGCCCCATTTTGCAAAAGCTCTCCCAGTTGAATGACTGGGAGAGCTTTTTTCAGTTGTGCGCCGCAGACGGCTAACCAACGGTACAGAATAAGAAACCATCACCGGAATGCTTTCCAAACCTATTCAAACGCCACCAGCAGCTTTTTAGCCACCTTCTCGCCTGCGTGGGCGCGAAGATAGCTTGCGGCTTGCTCGGCGAAGCGGTGCGTTTTGACGGTATCCAGCTCGGCGAGAGCTATTATTTTGAGTTCGCCGGCAGGGCCTAGGGCAAACTTGCCCCAATCGCCCTCGTTGTCGACCTGATAGCGGTAAGTATCCTGCGTCGTACGCTCAATGCGTACCGCGTGCACTGCTCCAAGCTCGACCAGCCCCAACGTAAGCTTCTCCACCGCTCGGTTATAGGCGCGCTCTGCTGTGCGCGGGCTGGACGCCTCAAACTTTATTGCCAGCTCATCAAAGCTCACTCGCTCACTCAGCGGTGCCACACGTCCGCAAGTCATACATATAGCACAGCGTTTTTCCAGCAGCGTCTGCTCCCGGAAGCTCAGCTTCGCGAATGCCTCCCTCACCTTCTCTGCCAACACCCCGCCCTGCAGCACGCTCACATAGTCCCAGGTGCAGCTCGCCTCGGCGTCGCTCTCAAGAGATGAGACGCTCAGCGTGAGCTGCGCCGTCTTTAGAAATCTCCCCGCGGCCGCTTCCGAGCAGCCGCGCTTTTTTATGAACTCCCTTTGCGAATCGCCCTGCGTTGAGCCATACATGAGCGCGGCCATCTGCCGCACCGCCTTGTACTCGTCAAGACTTGAAAACGAACCCGCCTCCTCGTGCATTCGCGCCCTGAGCAGCGCATTTTGCACGTCATGGCGGACAAAGGTCTCAAAACGAGGCCCTATGCGCGGGTCAAAGGCCTTCCAGCGCTCGAGCATCGCGGCGGCGCAGGCGAGCTTGTACTCCAAGAGCGTCTCCGCGTCAAATGCCCGTTTGCCGAGAAATCTGCGCACGCGCTCGTTGAGGTGCGGCTCGTAAAAGTGCAGGAAGGCCGCAAAGCCCTCGCTCTCAGGCTCTGGCGGCGGGTCGAGTTGAAATGCCCGCTCTACTTCCCTGAGCGTCAGCATTTTCGCTCTGCCTCGGCACGCAGCGCCTCCTGGGTCATCTCGGGCTCATAGGCCGCATGTGCGTAATTCGCGTCGGACAGCGCACGCTGGAGCTTGTCCTTGGCCAGCTTGCGCATGGCGTCCGCGGTGGCCTCGTCGAGCCTACCGCGGCGCTGGCTCTGCAAAATGGTGTTGAGCCGTCGGTTGTATATCGCCTTCAGCGGGTGGTCGCCGGCGAGCTCGCGCTGCTCACGCCCGCGCATGGCCCCGACCTGGCGGCACGTTCTACCGCGGGCGTCGCCAGGAGCGAGCCCGCCGCAATACTTCGTGCGGCGTGCGTCGAGCGTGAGGAACCAGCGCCCGCAGACGGTGCACTTTCGCGGCGCATGGCCGGCCGCGATGCCCTCAAATAGGTCTGAGCGAAGCAAACCTACGAGAGAAATATAGTTCATACGCCTCAGCAGTTTTGGAGGCTCTCCAACGGAAACGTACTGCACCGAGGCGTTGGCCAGCGACATAAGGCTGTCGCCGGACGCGTCGAAGTGAGCCCCGAAAGCAGAGGCGAGGCCGTCCGGCGTTCTCTCCACATCATCCGCGTTTATTGCCTCAGCCAGGACCGTCATCGCTCGCTTGTACTCAGCGAGTGAGAACGCAAGCTGAGCTAGGACCGGCGCGATCTTGCTGAGCAGCGCGCCCTTGCGCAGATCCGGTTCCTGTGCCGCCGCAAGGCCCCGTGTGAGCATGGCCATGTTGAGCGCACGCACCTGTTCGATGCCCTCCGGCGTGAAAGCGTCTGCGATGCCTGGCGCGTAAAAGCCACGGTCCAGGTGCGAAAACGGCTCCATCTCAAGCATGACATTGAGAAGTTGAAGCGCGGCCCCGCGCGCCCTCTCCAGAAGCTCATCCGTCACGCTCATCATCCCGAGCGCAGCGATGAACTCAT
>ULTB01030778.1_pt1 | contig 18114 bp, 10 predicted proteins | sample 1957251 | NCBI WGS metagenome assembly ULTB01 (sample SAMEA4835724, study PRJEB28245) | human gut metagenome | biome: gut microbiome; material: fecal sample | place: Denmark | collected 2008
TGTTCCGTTTTAAAGTGGAATTTAACTTTTCACTTTAGCAATAAATCAGAAAATTGTTAATAAGTAATAAATCAGAAAATTGTAGAAATGCCTCAGAAAGATACAAGAATAATTTTACATTTTACGTTTCTCATGGAGGTATAAGTAAAAACTTTATATAATTAAGGTATATGATTACAATGAATAAATAATTACTATTACATGAATAACTTAATATGGTAAATAAAAACAAGTGGGCTGAAATATATAATTCAGACCATTATTTCAATATAAACCTATATGATTATAATTCTTTAGTGGATTATTAAGAAACAATAGAAGATTAAGGTGATACTATGAGAAGAATATCAACACTATTTCAAACAATTAAAGATCTAAACAAAGATAGATGGGTTAGAAAATATAATCCTCACCAACAATTCTTTGTAGATGTTGATTGGTATGATACTGAAGAAGAATATTTAAATGCTTTGCGTGATGATTGGAAATCTGAAGCAGATCCATTTGATGAATGTGATTATTATGTTGATGTATCTAAATATGATAATTTTGAAGACTATGAAAAATCAGTTAATATATGCTTAGAACATCTTGAATGGATTGAAGAAGTATTTAAATATGGCGATTTTGATATTGATCCACAAAACTATAAGAATGAAGATACTTATCTGGATGCTCTAACAAAGAGAATAAAAGAGATGTATGATCCTGAAAATGAATTTTATTGTATTGATCCTCTAGATTATGATTCACCTTATGAGTATCAATATGAAATAGATGAAAGAATACATTGGCTGGAATTATATGATCCAAATCATCAATATCTTGTTGATCCAAGTGAGTTTAGTGATGAAGAAGACTATGTAGAAGCTGTCAATGAGTGGAAGGACTATGTTGCAAGTCTTGATGCAGAATTAGATGAAGAAGAAGTTTTAAAGTCTGATGATATGGATGATTATCGTAATAAAGCACTAAAACAAATGTCTAGAAAACGTCCAAACTCTGTTGAGTATCATTTGGATAACATAGTAGAAGTTTCTCAAGAGGAAAATGTATCTGAAGATGATAAAAAGTATTGGGAAGATAAGCATAATTTCTATAATTCATTTAGTTCAGTTGATCCTACACAGTATGATCATGAAAGTGATTATTTAGATGATTTGAGAGTGAAATGGAAAGAATATTATGATCCTTCTGATATGTATGATGTAGATCCACATGATTATGATAATGAAGGAGACTATATGGACGCTATTCAGAATTTTATAAAAATGAAAATGAGATAAGAGAATAGTAGAAGTAAAGGTGACACTATGAGAAAAAGATCATTACTATTATATGCAGTGAGAGATATGATGAGAAAAGATAAGTGGGCTGAGAGGTATAACTCTGATCAAAGATTCAATGTGAGTCAGTATGATTATGAAACTGTCGCTGAGTATCTGGATGCACTTAGAGAAGAATGGAAAGAATATGTGGATCCATTTGAAATATGTGATGGGTATGTTGATGTTTCAAAGTATAAGAATTTTGAGAAATATGAAGAAGCAGCTCAAGAGTATTTAGATTGTCTTGATTGGAAGAAAGTTGAACCGGATTATGATAAATATGATGTAAATCCATTAGATTTTGATACTAAAGAACAATATCTTGATGCATTGTATCAGAAGGTAAGAGAAGAATATGATCCCTATGATGATTTTCCAGGACTTGATCCTAGTTCATTTGATTATCCTTTTGAATATGATTTTGCGATTGATGAAAGAAGAGAGTGGAAAGAAGAACATGATCCTGAAGATAAATATGATGTAGATCCAGGTGCTTATGAGTATGAAGATGATTATGTTGAAGCTATTAAAAAGTGGAAGCGCCATATAGCAAGACTTGATGCAAAATCCCCTTCATATACAAGTAATCGTAATAAAGCGAAGAAACAATTGTCTAGGGAACGTTTAAGTAAATCTGAGTCTAATCTGGTTGATATAGAAGAAAATCCAACTGAAGAAAGTAAACAGTCCTGGGGGAATAAACATAATTCCTTTAACACATTTAGCTCTATAGATCCTACACAGTATGATCGTGAAAGTGATTATTTAGATGATTTAAGAGTAAAATGGAAAGAATACTATGATCCATCTGATATGTATGATGTTGATCCACAGGATTATGATAGGGAAGAAGACTATATGGAGGCCATTAAACAATATATTAAATCTAAATATAGGTGAAGCTTTACTATGCTGATTTAGAATACTTCGATATGTAACTACCGCTTACATTTACGATAAACATAAAACAATTGAATTTATTTACAATATTCGCAATAAAGTGTTGACAAAAAATAATATTGGACTATTATATAGGCATACATACGAAACAGAGCGTTGAACAAGATACGATTTCTAATCCGCTTCCTATAGAGAGCATCCAGCTGGTGGAAAGGATGCAGGTAATGATTATGGGACCATCCCTTGTGAGCTGTTTTCTTGAAAATAATAGTAAAGAAAGCCGTAATTTCTGCGTTAAAGAAATAGCATTCATGGGATGTGAAGTGGTGATGTCAATCACAATCTAAGTGGTACCGCGGAAACAAAGGTTTTCGTCTTAGACAGGTCATTCTAAGACGAAAGCCTTTTTTATATCTGTTTTATATGTATAAAGTAATTCTGGGGGGGAATTTATTTATGAATGGTTTACTTTTACTTGGATTAGCAGCCCTTATCCTAGTAGTAGCCTATCTATGTTATGGTCGCTATTTAGTAAAAACTTGGGGTATTGATCCTAATGCAACAACACCTGCTGTTGCAAAAGAAGATGGCACAGACTTTGTACCTACTAATAAATGGTCAGTCTTTGCACATCAGTTCTCATCTATCGCTGGGGCTGGACCAGTTACTGGACCAGTTATGGCTATGGTATTTGGTTGGTTACCTGCATTCTTATGGGTAGTCATCGGTGGTGTATTCTTCGGTGCTGTACAGGACTTCGGTGCACTTTATGCTTCAGTTAAATCTGAAGGTAAGTCAATGGGTCAGATCATCGAAAAATACATTGGTAGAACTGGTAAGAAATTATTCTTCTTATTCTGCTGGGTCTTCACATTAATCGTTATTGCTGCATTCGCAGATATGGTTGCTGGAACATTCAATGGTTTCAGTGCTGAAGGAGCTAAGCTTGCACCTAATGCCAGTGCTGCTTCTATCTCTATTCTTTATGTATTTGTTGCTATGGCATTTGGCTTATTATTACGTAAGGTTAACTTAGAAGGTTGGCCAAAGGTTGTACTTGGAATTGTCTTAATCGTTGCAATGCTTGCAGTGGGTATCAAATTCCCTGTATATGCAACTAAAACTACTTGGATTTATTTAGTATTTGTTTATATTTTCTTTGCATCTGTTACACCAATGTGGTTATTAAAAGGTCCACGTGACTACTTAACTACATTCTTATTCATCGGTATGATTGCTGCTGCAGTTGTAGGTGTATTCTTAAGTAACCCAACTGTTACTGTACCAGCATTCACTGGATTTAAATCAGCTACAGGAAGTTACTTATTCCCAACATTATTTGTAACTATCGCTTGTGGTGCCGTATCTGGTTTCCATTCTCTTGTATCTTCTGAAACATCTTCTAAGATGGTTAAGAATGAAAAAGATATGCTTCAGGTTGGTTATGGTTCAATGTTATTAGAATCATTACTTGCTGTATTAGTTATCGTCATCGTTGGTTCATTACCAAACTTAAAACAGACTGGTGTCTTAGATACAGCTCTTGCTAACATGGCTTTAGCTGATACTGCTACACCTTTCACTAAGTTCTCTGCTGGTGTAACTGGTTTAGTCGCACAGTTTGGTTTACCACAGTCTTGGGGACTTTGTATTATGACTATGTTCGTTTCTGCTCTTGCATTAACTTCATTAGATGCAGTTGCTAGAATCTCACGTATGTCTTTCCAGGAATTCTTCGAAGTAGAAGAAGGAGAAACACCATCACAATTAGTATCAGTCTTAACTAATAAATATGTCTCTACACTCATTTCACTCTTCTTTGGCTATTTATTAAGCTTAGGCGGATATGTTAACATCTGGCCATTATTCGGTTCAGCAAACCAGTTACTTGCTGCAATGGTATTAATCTCACTTGCTGTATTCTTAAAGGTTACTGGAAGAAAAGGTTTCATGTTATATGTACCAATGGTATTAATGTTTGTTGTAACTATGACAGCATTAGTACAGGCTATTTATGGTATCTGCATGAAGTTATTCGTAACTGGTGGTTTCATGATCATGACAGATGGTCTACAATTAGTCGTTGCTGTATTATTAGTCGCTCTTGGTCTTATGATTACTTTCCATTCAACTGGTAAGTTAGTAAATTCAAAAGCTGAATAATTATTTCTGAAGTCCCTACTAGTAGGGGCTTTTTTTCAAGCTTTGAAAACGTCAGAGAGAGTCTGAATCTCATCTAATTATATGTAATCATTTACAAAATAAATATCTTTACACATGTTGTGAAATTATAATGTATTTTCATATTGAGACAATTAATACACTTAGGAAAATAACAAAAATAGAACTTTTTTACTCATGATAATGAGAAAAAATGCCATTTTTTGAATTGTTAAATTCATAAATAACTATAATTCTATTACATATTAAAAGAAATTTACAAAAGGGTATTGACGAGTGAAAAAATGTTTTTTAAAATAGACTTGTGTCTAGAGAGCGGACACAGCAAACTGCCCTGAAGCATGTTCTATAACTAGTCATGTAGAGCATGCTGGTTCCTAGAACCGGGGCACTTTGTTTGAATATTCAGACATGATTCTTAAGAGTCATGTCTTTTTGATTACATGATGTGTAATACTTTCTTTTTCTGAAAATTCTTGTAACCGCATAACTGATTTAGATATAATGGCGTAGGTTATCAGGAGGAAAAGTATGAAACACCTACAAATGAAATACAATTGTATCCAGTTCTTATATTGGATCACTAACTGTACGATTTTTGGCTATGTAGCCATCTTCTTACAATATAAGGGATTAACGAATACAGAAATAGGGATAGTGACTGCTATGGGAAGTATCATGATGCTTTTGCTTTCCGCAAATATCTCTAACTTACCGAATCAATTTGAAAAGCTGACTCCTCACAATGTCATCTTAGGAATCTATGCTATATTATTTGCATCATTTAGTGCCCTGTACTTTGTCACACTCCCTAAAGTCATTGTTATGGTACTTTATATCGCATTATTATTCTTGAGTACTTGTGTTGTTCCATTCTTATCACAATTCGCAATGGATTATGTAAAGATGGGTTCAGATATCAACTTCGGGCTTGCTAGAGGACTTGGGTCATTCTCTTATGCATCAAGTGCCTTTTTAATGTGATACTTAGTGGAATGGTTAGAACCATCTGTTATTTATATTGTCTTTATTGTTTCAAGCATTCTATTTATCATTAATTTGTTGATTCTCCCACACTCTACTATTAAGAATGAATCAACAGAAAAACCAGCCAATCCATTTGGCTTGATTACTAAATATAAGAAGTTCTTCTTCTTTCTATTAGGGTTTGGATTTGCGATTGCAGGTGCCACTTCTTTATCTACTTACTTAATTAATATAGTTAAGAAGCTAGGTGGGGATTCATCGTTCTATGGTATCGCCATATTCTTTATGGCAGCAAGTGAAACACCATTCATGACAATGACTTATCGCTTAAAGAAAAGATTTGGACCTGAGAAGCTTATTGTCTTTGGTCTCATTATGTATATCTTTAGAAACTTCCTGATTGCATTAGCACCAAGCCTATTTGTCTTATTAGTAGGTATGGTATTCCAGGGATGTTCTTATGGATTGCTTTTTGCTACTTATACATATTATTGTAATGATGTCTTGTCTGAAGCAGATCAGATGGCAGGACAGACACTTATTACAATGATGGCTAATGGTTTTGGGTTCTGCTTAGGAAGTTATTTAGGTGGTGTTTTACAGGATACATTGGGTTTAACAAGTATGCTGATTTTTGCCATGATTGTTACACTTATTGGTGCGTTGATTGGTGTATGTACGTATAAATTCATGAAAGACTAGAGGAAGAGAAATCTTCCTTTTTTTAATATGGGTTTTAATATGATATTAATTAAATATAAAAAATGAGCGTAAAGGGTTACATAATGGTATAAAAATGATATAATTACCACGCTATGAAAATATAACACTTTTTTTATGATTATTGTATTTCTTCATTTCTTCTTAAGAAACAAAATGTTTTAAGTAATGTGATTTTTTACAGTTATGGAAGAAATAAATGTATAATAATAGTAGATACACTACAGAAGAGGGGGATCGAGTTGAACTTTTTACAGAAATTAGGTAAATCCCTGATGCTTCCGGTGACCATTATGCCACTGGCTGCATTACTAAAAGGTATTGGCTACTGGATTGACCCTTTGGGATGGGGAGTGAATAATCCGTTCGCTGCTTTTTTGATATTATCAGGTGGTGTCGTGATTGATAATCTTCCTATACTATTTGCGATTGCAGTTGCTATAGGAATGACAGATAAGAAGAATACAACGCTATCTCTTGCAGCTGTCATCAATTATCTGATGATTACTAAAATATTATCACCCGAAGGTATTTCACTTATATCAGGTCTTCATATCAGCAAGGTTGCACTTGCATTTCATGATACAAGTAATGCCTTTATAGGTATTATAGTAGGACTTATAGTGGCATATTGTTTTAAGAAGTTTAATCATATTGAACTGCCAGGACCTCTTTCATTTTTTAGTGGTGAGAGATTTATTCCTATTATATCAGGTCTTGTTACACTTCTTTTTGCTGGCGTATTTATCTATGTATGGCCATTACTTTATGATGCATTTATTCAGTTTGGAACATGGATGTCCCATTTAGGACCAATGAGTGCAGGTCTCTATGGATTCTTTAATAGACTCCTTATACCTACAGGATTGCATCATGCATTAAATTCAGTATTCTGGTTCAATGTAGCAGGCATTAATGATATAGGACGTTTCTGGGGCACAGTATCTGGTGGAATCAAAGGAATCACAGGTATGTATCAAGCAGGCTTTTTTCCTGTTATGATGTTTGGCTTACCTTGTGGTGCATTGGCTATTTATCAATCAGCTGATAAAGAAAATAGAAAGAAAATAGGTGCATTGATGTTCTCTGCAGCACTTGCTTCTTTTTTGACAGGTATTACAGAACCATTGGAATTCTCTTTTATGTTCTTAGCACCAACTCTCTTTATCGCCCATGCTATTATGACTGGTATAATGATGTTTATTGCCGCAAGTATGCATTGGCTGGCAGGATTTAGCTTTTCTGCAGGGCTTATTGATTATATGTTAAGTTTTAAGGCACCATTTTCTTATCAGGCTATTCATTTGATTCCTTTAGGAATTATCTGTGGTGCACTCTATTATGTTGTATTTAGAAGTATGATTCTCCATTTTAATCTCATGACACCAGGAAGAATGAAAGAAGAAACAAAAGAAGTGAAGACAAGTCTCGCATTTGATTATGATGATCTCGCTATTTCTTTTGTAGAAGCACTTGGTGGTAGAAGTAATTGTTTATCTGCAGACGCATGTATTACACGTTTAAGACTCGAAGTCAAGGATATAAGTCTCATTAATAGAGATGAGATTACACGTCTAGGCTTTGATCATGTGGTGGAGGCAGGAGAACACTATGTGCAGATACTTGTTGGTACACATGCTCAGTTTATAGCAGATGCGATGAACGATATATTAATGTAAAGGGGAATATTATGAGAATAATCAAGATCTTCAATAATAATAGTGTTGCCGCTATTTCTCCAGAACTAGGTGACATTATTTTAACCGGTTCAGGTATTGGCTTTCAGAAGAAAGTAGGGGATGTCGTAGATTCTCAAAAAATTGAGAAGACTTATTTGTTTAAGGAAGATCCATATAAAAGATTAGAAAGAGAAGATAATATCTCTCCGGACTGTTATGAAATTACCAATCAGATTGTCTCACGTGCGATTAAGAAACTTCGTTCACGTTATTATGGAGAAATATTCCTAACAATGACTGATCATATCTCATTCGCGTTAAAACGCAAGGTAGAAAATATCAAACTGCCTTATGTCGTACTTGGAGATGTCAGTGTTCTTTATAAAGATGAATATGAAATTGGCTTATGGGCATTAAGTTATATTAAGAAAAAGACAGGTATAACTTTAGATATAGAAGAAGCCAATTATATCGCATTACATCTTGTTAACTTCTCTATGGACAATAATACACATAATGCGACTAAGATCATGAGCTTTGTGACAGATATTATCGGTATTATTGAAAATAGTATGAAGATCACTCTTTCACCACAGTCTTTAAGCTATGCAAGACTTTCTACTCATCTCAAATACTTAGCTGAACGTATCTTCACAGGACAGGAAATCAACCTAAAAGACACAACAGAGGATATCAGAGAACTCTTAAAAGAGAATCTAAGATTATCTATGTGCATTAACCGTATTGTAAAACATATTAAAGATAAATATAAATATGATTTATCACCGGATGAACAGACTTTCTTATGCATCCATATTAAACGTATCATGCAATAATTGATGAAAACGCTTGCGTAATATAAAATATACTGCTATACTATTCAAGTAAATGTGGATTGTTACTCTAAGCAGGCAAGACCAAATAAAGATTATGACACCTTTTTTGTCATACTTTATTTGGTCTTTATTTTTTGTAAAAATCCATGTTGAATACTCATTTTACAATTTTCAAGGAGCATAAAATGAGAAAAAATATAAAAGAAAGGAGAACATGATGAAAGGAAAGAAAGTCATTACTTATGCAGTAAGTTTTCTTGTTGCATTAGGCTGTGTATCTGCTTTTCCAATGACTGTACAGGCAGATACAGGGTATGAAGTCTATCCTAATCCTCATACAATGAGCTATTCAAATGGGGATTATGAAATGACGAGTCAGGTCAATGTTGTCTATGAAGATGGTATTGATGCTGATACAAAAGCAAGACTGAATGAAGTTCTTGCATTAAAAGGCATGAGTGCAAGTGTTTCTAGCGAAAAGAAAGCGGGAAAGACAAACATTCTTGTTGGTATTAAGAATTCTAATCAATATGTTGATCAGCATTTTGGTTCTTATTCTACTTCAGGCTTATTTGATAAGCTTGATTCATATGCTTTAAAGTCAGATAAGGGCACTATTTCTATCTTAGGTAAAGATACAGATGCTGCTTTTTATGGCCTTACAAGCTTATATCACATTTTTAAGCAGGTAGAGGGGAAAACAATTAGAAACTTCTCTATCGAAGACTATGCGGATGTTGCAAGCCGTGGATTTATTGAAGGTTATTATGGTAATCCATGGTCAACAGAAGATCGTTGTAAATTGATGGAATGGGGTGGCTATTATAAGCTTAACTCATATTTCTATGCTCCTAAAGATGATCCAAAGCATAACGCTAAGTGGCGTGAACTTTATACTGATCAGGAAATTGAAACAAAGATCAAACCACTTGCTGAGGCTGGAAACAAATCTAAATGCCGTTTCGTATTTGCCTTACATCCTTATATGAATCACGCTATTCGTTATAACTCTGAAGAAAACTATCAGGCTGACCTCAAGGTTATGCAGGCTAAGTTTAAACAGGTTATTGATGCTGGTGTTCGTCAGATTGCAATTCTTGCAGACGATGCGGGCAACGTAGGTGGCGCTAATTATACAAGAACATTGACAGATATGTCTAACTGGCTTAAAGAATTACAGCCTTCTTACCCTGGCTTAAAGCTCACATTACCATTCTGTACTCAGGAATATATGGGTTATGGTCAGTCATACTACCGTAATTTCCCTGAAAACGTACAGATTATCATGACTGGTGGACGTGTATGGGGTGAAGTAACAAACAACTTCACATCATCATTCACTAATACTGCAGGTCGTGGTCCTTATATGTGGATTAACTGGCCATGTACTGATAACTCTAAGAAGCATCTAATCATGGGTGGTTATACAACATTCCTTCATCCAGGTGTTGATCCTTCTAAGATACAGGGTATTGTATTAAACCCAATGCAGCAGTCTGAACCAAGTAAGGTTGCAATATTCGGTAATGCATGTTATTCATGGAATATCTGGCAGACTGAAGAAGAAGCAAATAAGTGCTATAATGCTTCATTCAAATATGTGGATCATAATGGTTATGAAGAAACAGCCGCTTCAACGGCTTTAAGAGAATTATCTAAGCATATGATCAACCAGAACATGGATGGCAGAGTGACTCGCTTAGAAGAATCTGTTGAATTAAGAGATAAACTTCAAGCATTCAAGGCTAAAGTAACTAAAGGTGAAAAGATTTCTGATGAAGAATTTGATGAATTAATCAATGCCTTCACAGTATTACAGAATGCATCTAAGACTTATCGTGAAAGCGGTAATGAAAGAATCAAGTCTCAGATTGTTTACTGGTTAAACTGCTGGGATGATACAACAAATGCTGCTTTAAACTATATTAAAGGTATTAAAGCTGCACAGAATGAAGAAGACAATGCAACTATCTGGGATTACTATTCAACAGCACAGGCTGCTTTTGAAAAGAGTAAGTCTTATGGTTTCCACTATGTGGATCATTTAGAATATGCTGAAGTAGGTGTACAGCATATTGTCCCATTCATTAAATCACTTGATTCATACTTATCTGAAATTGCATCTACAATCGTTAATCCAGATAAGCAGATTGCGAAGTATATTACTAACCGTGAAGATACACCAGCAGGCAAAGAAGATAACATCTTTGATGGTAATGCTTCTACAGAATTAGTTTATAAGAGCCCTAATAGTATCTCTACAGGTACTTATGTAGGTATCAAGTATTCTAAGGCTATTGATGTACACCACGTGATCTTTAGAATGGGTGCTAACTCTAACTTAAGAGATACATTCTTAAAAGCAAAAGTACAGTATACAACGGATGGTAAGAACTGGACAGATGTCAATGACACAGAATATGACTTACCAAACAATGTAGAATTAACAGATCTTAACCTTAAGGGTGTTAAGGGTATCCGTATGATTGCAACTGCAGACAAGAGCAATACTTGGTTAGGTGTAAGAGATATCTTAGTTAACCCAACGACTACTCCTTCTACAAGCACTGATAAGGGTACATTATCTATGACTAAGATTGGTGTAAAGGGTGGTTCATTAGATAACTTATTAGATGATAATGAATCTACATATGCGCATTTTGCAGAATCTCCATATAAAGCAGGAGAAATCAAGGACTATATTCCAGTAGATGCTGCAGTGACTCTTACATTCAATAATCCTAAGAAGCTAGGTACTATCAACTTCGTACAGGATGGTGGTACTGATAAGATCACTAGATATGCATTAGAATATAGTGTTGATGGTACTAGCTGGAAGACATTAAAAGAATATGCAGGCGATGCCACTGTTCATTTAAATGTTGAAGACCAGGATATCACTGCTAAGGCTATTCGTGTAAGAAACCTTGAATTACATCTTCAGAGTGATACAGCGGGTTACTGGTGGAAGGTAAAGACATTCAACCATACTGATGTCGTCAATGAATATGATGACAAGGCTGTTTATACCAATACAGACTATAAGTTACATTCTAAGAGTACATTAGATCGTACTGATTTAGTGTATAAAAAAGAAATGACTTTAGCACCTAAACAGTATGTAGGTGTGAAGTTAGCACGTGTTAAAGATTTAAAACAGTTAGAACTTGATTATACGGGTGATGTTGTTGCTGAAGCATCAGTGAACGCTCATGATTGGGTAGAAGTCACTGATTTAAACAACAATCTTCCAGATGCACGTTATGTACGTTTAATCAATAAGAAGAGTTCTGATGTTAAGTTAACTCTTAATAAGTTTGTAGTACATTCTACAGAAGTCACTGCACCATACTTATATAAGACAACTATGACTATCAACCCATCTTGGGGTGTAGCAGAAGATACTAGAAACAATGGTGCTGCATTTGATGGCAACATTGATTCTACAACTGAATTTGGTGACCTTCCACAGAAGGGTCAGTATATCATCTATGACTTAGGTCAGATGAGAAATATCGATAAGCTTGCTATGTATTGTCAGGATAGTGCCGTTAACTATATCAGAGATGCTACTATTAGTGTTTCGAGTGATTTAGAAAACTGGACAGATGTTGTGACAATTGGTGATGGTGTTGAAAACATTGGTGATGCAGGTGTTCAGTGTATCGATTCTGATGCAGGATACAAGGCATCTAGTACATATCCAAATAAGGTTTATGTATCAGGTACTGCCAATCATGTACCAGCTCGTTACTTAAGAATCTTATTTACTGCTTCTAACAACAATAGAGCTGTTGTATTCAACGAAATCATGATCAATGATGGTGAATATGCACCAGAAGACAATGACCCTACATTTGAATCTAATGTAACAGAAGCAAAAGGTTACAAGCCTCAGTATATGATTGATGGTGACCTATTAACTTCTTATAAGCCTGGTTCAAATAAAGCAGGTTACTTAACTTATACTCTTTCTGATAGATTAAATGTGAAGAAATTCAACATTATCCAGAAGGGTGAAATCAGTCATGCGAAGGTATATGCATTAATTGATAAAGAAGTGACTACACGTAATATTCCTGAAGAAGATAAGGAATGGATTCAGTTAGGTACTTTAAGAAAGTCACTTAATGAATTCTATGTACCTCGTGGTAATGTTTATAAGTTAAAGTTTGAATGGGAAGAAAATAGTATTCCTACAATTTCTGAAATCATCCGCTTAACGGATGATGAATTCAAGAGCGAATGTGCTAAGGATCTTAAGGATTATATCGATTCATTAAAAGTAGAAGAAGATAAATACACGACTGCAACTTATGAAGCATATAAGACGGCTAGAGCTGCTGCACTTAATGTTTATAACACTCAGATGGGTGAAAAGGATGCATTAGAAGAAGCAAAGGCAAACCTTAAAGCCTCTTATGATGCATTAGTGGCTCGTGGCGATGTCAAAGCATTAGAAGCAGAAATCAAAGCATTAGAAAAGCTTTCAAAGGATGACTATACTGAAGAAAGCTATAACGCTCTTATGAAAGTAAAAGCAGATGCTGAAAAACTTGTTAAGAACAAAGATGCATCTGTTGATGAAGTCAATGAAATGTTAGAAGCATTACGTAATGCGAAAGCTGCTCTTGTTACTAAGGCTTCTATCAGCAAGAAGACATTAAGAGACTATATCGATTCTAATAATTTGAAGACTCTTGATACTTCACTTTACTTAACTTCAACAGTTAAGCCTTTCCAGGATGCTTTAAAGAACGCAGAAGCTATCTTGAATAAAGAAGATGCAACTGTAGTTGAAATTGAAGAAGCTTATGCGAAACTTCAGGAAGCAAGAAAGAACCTTGTATTAAAGGCATCTGATGCAGAAGTTAAGGTATTAGAAAATAAAGTCGCTTCATTCAAGGAAGAAGACTATACAGCTTCTAGCTACAAGGCATTCCTACCAGTATTAGAAGAAGTCAAGGAAGCATTAAAGGCTGAACATACAAGTGAAGAAATCACTGCATTGACTGAAAAGTTAGATGCAGCTTCTAAGAAACTTGTAAGAAGAGGCAATACTGCTGAACTTGATCTATTACTTGCTCAGGCTAAGAATACAGATAGTAAGTTATATACACAAAAGAGCTATAAGAACTTACTAGAAGTCATTAAGGCTATTGAGGAAGAACTAGAAAATAAAGAAGAATTAACTCAGGAAGAAGTAGATGCACTTACTAAGAAGTTAAGTGATGCGGTGGCTCAGTTAGAAAAGAACCCTGAAATCACTCCAGAAACGCCTTCTAAACCATCTACACCTTCTAAACCTGAAACTCCTTCTAAACCTTCTAAACCTGGAACTGGTACTGAAACAACTAAACCAAACAAAAAACCACAGACTGGTGATTCTACTATGTTAGGTTTCGCTGCATTCTTTACTATGATTTCATTATTAGGTTATGTTCTTTTAAAGAAGAAAGAAGCATAAGATAAGGGAAGAACTTCGCAAGAGGTTCTTCTTTTTTGCCTTTTTGCGAAGGTGATTTGCAGTAATTGTATTTTTATTATAAAATAGTTTCATTAGGGGAATTGATATGACAAAAATACAAGAAAAACTATTAGAAGCATTAAGTGCTTCTTTGAAGGGTGAGAGTGTTGAATGGGAACCACTTTCACAAGAAGAATTATCAGAATTATGTAATCTTGCACATATTCATCAAATATTACCTTTGGTTTATGAAGCAGTTTATAAATCTCAGGGTGTGAACCCACAGGTCAAAGCTATTTCTATGCGTGCAGCTATGACTCAGGCACTTTCTACAAGAGATTTCTTACAGCTTGTTAGTAAGATGAATGAAGCAAAACTTTATCCATTAGTGGTAAAGGGTATTATTGCAAGAAAACTTTATCCTATTCCTGATGAAAGAGTATCAGGGGATGAGGACTTATTGATTACTAAAGAATTATTTCCTACTTACCACCAGTTCTTCACTGAACATAATTTAGTGACAGGAGATGATTTAGAACCTTATGAAGTCCCTTATCAGTTAAAGGGAAGTTCACTTTATATAGAACTTCATAAGACACTTTTCCAGGAAGAATCAGTTGCTTATGGGTCATGGAATCAGTTCTTTGAAAAAGCCCATGAGAGACGTATTGTTGAAGTGATAGAGGGTGTGGAAGTATCGACTATGTGTCCAACAGATCATTTCTTATTTCTTATACTTCATGCCTTTAAACACTTCCTTCATAGTGGTGTAGGCATTAGACAGGTCGCAGATATTATGATGTTTGCCTCTCACTATGAGATTGATTATGACTCTATTTTTAATGATCTTAAGAAGATTCATCTAGAAGTCTTTGGGGCAACATTATTATCTATTGGTAAGAAGTATTTACACGATGCACCTATTCCAGATAAGTATTTAGAATTAAGTGAGAATATGGACCACTTATTAGAAGATATACTTGATGCAGGGGTATATGGTAATAGTTCTATGAGCCGTAAGCATTCAGCTAATATGACACTCGAAGCGATTACTTTAGATGCACAAGGTAAAAAAGCCCATGCTTCTTTAAGAAGTACACTCTTCCCAAGTCGTAAGGACCTAGTAGGAAGATATCCTTATCTAGAAAAGCATGGGTATTTATTGCCTATTGCATGGTTCTCACGTATAGTGACATATATGAAGGAATCTTCATCAAGGGAAGATAATAAAGCGACAGAAACAATTAAGATAGGGAAAGAACGTGTCGCTTTAATGAAAGAATATAAGATCATCAAATAGAAGTGAGGGACAAAGATGAAGAAAATATTGAATTTCATAACTGATCATCGATTTATTATCGGTATACAGGCAGTATTAAGTATTATACTTGTGGTAAGTATTGCGTTAGTTAATATCTTGCCAATGCGTTTTTTAATAGTGATAGGGGCATTCCTTGCAATTCTTACATTACTTATGTATTTATTCGCAAAACCTAGTTCTATTGAGTCTAGAAATGTTCAGATCAGACCACTTATTGGTAAGATTATTTCTGTAGTTATTAGTATCTTCTTACTTGTGTGCTGTGTATTTATTCAAACAGGTAAGGCAGCCGTTAATCAGGTGACAAGTGAATACGATTATGTCACATATTCTCTCGTCGTAAAGAAGGAAAGTCCTTATTATAAGGCTGAAGATATCTTAAATAAGACAGTGGCTTATAATCCTAATGGAACAAAGATCAATGAAGCCTTAGATAGACTAAGTAAAAAAGTATCTAGTTATGGTATTAGTGAATTATATGGTGTAGAAGCAGTTGTGGATGCACTTTATAATAAACAGGCAGATGCTATTCTTATGAATGAAGGATCTCGTACACTCGTGAATGAATACAAAGAGTCATTCGATAAGGATACAAGAGTCATCTGGAGCTGTAAGTTTAAATCTTATAATAAGATTAAAGAAGAAAAGACACTGGATATTTTAAAAGATCCATTCTGCGTTTATATTTCCGGTATTGACTCTCGTGGTAGTGTTCAGGAAGTATCACGTAGTGACGTTAATATCTTGATGACAATCAATGTCCCTGCTCATCAGGTGCTTGTGACAAGTATTCCTCGTGATGCATGGGTAACTCTTGCTGATGCGAAAGCGAAGGATAAATTAACACATTCTGGTTTAACAGGGACTCAGAATACTGTCAAGACTGTAGAAAAGTTCTTAGATGTTGATATCAGCTATTATGCACGTGTGAACTTTGAATCATTGGTTAAAGTTGTAGATGCCTTAGGTGGTATTGATGTTTATTCTGATAAGAACTTAGAAGCCTGGACAGGACAGCCTATTAAAGAAGGCTGGAACCATATGAATGGTCAGATGGCTCTATCATTCTCAAGAGAACGTCATGCTTATACGAGTGGTGATCGTCATAGAGCACAGAACCAGCAGGATGTATTACAGGCTATTATTAAGAAAATGGCTTCTCCTGCCATCATTACTCATTATACGGATATTCTCAATGCGATTGATGGTACATTCGTCACTGATATGCCAATGAATGAAATGGCGCGTGTGGCCAATGATCAGCTTAATACGGGTGCTGAATGGTCATTCCAGAAATCTATGGTATCAGGTAGTGGTAAGATGATGAAGGGTGGTTATTATATGCCTAACACAAACTTGTATTATATGATTCCTGATGAAAATAGCGTTAAACAGAATAAAGAATATATTAAGAAGATGTTGAAGGGTGAAAGCTTCACAGCACAATAAGCAGACTGAGAGGTCTGCTTTTTTTATAAACAATAGGTTTTATATGTTTATAGATGTACAGTTAAAAATAGTACAAATAAAGTTTTTTACAGACTAAATAGTAGTATACAGATATTTAAAACTATAAAGTTGTATAAAAAAATACTTAAACACCTCTAAATAGGTTTTATCAAGCCTCTACACATATCATCCTATATAAATATAGGGTATAATAGTAATTGAAATTTGATGCAATATATAAAGGTTTTATGTAGGGTATATTGACGAGTTTACAAATAAATGGTAATTTGTACATTGACAAAAAAAGGAAGGGATAAAATGCACAGGTTTAAAGAGAATCGAGTGATGTATCAGCGTATGTTGTTCTTGATGATCTTAGATGCGATGTTTACCGTACTTGCTTCGTTTGTAGCCATTTTTACAAGAATGGAGTTCAAGATTGATTGGTGGGTACGGAATAATTATTTAGAGATTGTTGGGATTGATATATTAATTACGCTTGTTGTTTATTATGTATTTAGGCTTTATAAAAGTATGTGGAGGTATGCTTCTATTGTAGAGGTCAGACGATTGCTTCTAGCCGTTATCTGTTCTGATTTTTTCAGAATGCTTCTCTATGTATTTGTATTAAGGGTAGAACTGCCACGTTCATGGTTTATTCTTGAACCATGTATGCTTCTTATATTGAGTTCTACTTTGCGTTTCTTATATCGTGGAATGCGCTCAATGAAAAATGACAGTCCACTATTTGAACAGGACAAGCATTTAATCAATGTAATGATTATAGGAGCTGGGGAAGCAGGTAATGTGCTTCTTAGAGAAATCAAGAGAAGTTCTCATCTTCCAATGAAGGTAGTATGCTTCATTGATGATGATCCGCTTAAACAAGGTTATTATATGAATGATGTACCGATTGCGGGTGATAGGAATGCCATTGGAGAGATGGTTAAGAAGTATGAGGTCGATGAGATTTATATTGCATTACCATCTGTCTCTATCAATCAACGAAGAGAATTGATGAATATCTGTAATGATACAGGATGTAAGATCAAGATTCTGCCAGATATTTATCAGTTGATGAATGGGGAAGTGAAGGTTTCTAAGCTTAGAAATGTTGAGATTGAAGACCTTTTAGGAAGAGATCCGATTTCAGTTAATATGAATCAGATTGCCTCATATGTAGAAAATAGAACAGTTATGGTGACTGGCGGCGGAGGGTCTATTGGTAGTGAGTTATGTAGACAGG
>ULTB01038755.1_pt1 | contig 18082 bp, 11 predicted proteins | sample 1957251 | NCBI WGS metagenome assembly ULTB01 (sample SAMEA4835724, study PRJEB28245) | human gut metagenome | biome: gut microbiome; material: fecal sample | place: Denmark | collected 2008
GGCTGCCGGTGCCGAAGGTCAGGCCGGGGTTCAGCACCAGCTTCACCCGCGTGGGGTCGGCGGCCTCCTCCCACTCCGGCACCACCAGCAGGCGGCTGCCGATCTCCATGGGCTTATAAAACTGCTTCCAGTTGTTCTCCCAGTCCTCGTCGGCCACGTCGGCCATGGTCAGCAGCAGGGGCGCGTACTCCGGGTGCTCCTTTTTCAGCGCCGACATGGCCATACGCACGGCGGCCACGGTGCCGTAGGCATCCTCGTTCCGTTCCAGATAGAATGTCACGCGGCTGACGCCCTTTTTCTGCGCCAGCAGATCGTCATCCACATAATCCCAGTATTGGCGGTTGTTCTCCAGAAAGCTCTGAAAGTCCGCCTCGTCGTCGATCATCACGCCGGTAACGCCCTGCTGCTCCAGCATGTCCGTCACCGCGTCCAAGCCCGCGTGGCTCGTGTCGATCTTGAGTTCCAGCCAGTCCATAGGATGACCTCCCGCAAAGTTGAAATGCACCGTACATCGCTGACGGCAATGGATCTTGCGCCAAGACGAGGCGCTCCATCGATGTCGGATTTTGCGTCCTGCCGATGGCAAACCTCTAACGGCAATGGATCTTGCGCCAAGACGAGGCGCGGCGGCGCAGGCGTACTTTGTGTACGGCAAGCCGCCGCAACGAAGTATTGGCGCAAAAGACGCGCCGTTATCTCTTGGTGCCTACGAAGAATATGCCCATGGTATTCGGCCCCGTGTGGCTGCCGATCACAGGCCCGATGTAGTTGATATAGACCTCCTTGACGCCGTAGCGGGCCTTCATCTCCTCGGCCACGGCGCGGGCCTCCACCTCGCAGTCGGCATGGCAGATGAACATGACCTGCTCACTGGGCTCGATGCCCAGCTCGGCGATCTTGTCGATGAGGGCCTTCAGGCTGGCCTTACGGCCGCGGACCTTGCTGACGGGGACCAGCTTGCCCTCGTCGGAGGTATGCATGACGGGCTTGATGGAGAGCATGGAGACGAAGAACGCGGCGCCGGCGCTGAGACGGCCGCCCATCTTCAGGTAGTTCAGGTCGTCCACGGTGAACCAGTGGTCGATGTGGAGCTTGTTATCCTCCACCCACTGCACCAGCTCCTGAGCGGAGAGGCCCTCGCGCTTCTTCTGGACGGTCAGATAGAGCAGCAGGCCCTGGCCCAGAGAGGCGGAGAGAGAGTCCACCACATAGATGTTGGCATCGGGGAACTCCTCCTTCATGTCCTGGGCGGCGATGCACGCACTTTGGTAGGTGGTGGAGAGGGCGCTGGAGAAGTTGATGCTGACGATGTCCTTGCCGGCAGCCAGAATGGGGCGCATGGCCTCCTGAAACTGGCCTACGTTGGCGGCGGAGGTGGTGGCCAGCACGCCGCCGCGGATCTTGCCGTAGAAATCCTCGAAGCTGATGGCGCTGCCGTCCAGCAGGTTGGGGTAATCGTGCCCATCGATGTGGACGGTCAGGGGCACCACGGTCAGCTCCAGCTCCTTGGCCATGTGGTCGGTCAGGTCGCAGCAGCTGTCGGTCATAATGACATATTCGCGCATGGGATAAACCTCCTTGGGAGTGATATTTCCCCGCTATCATAGCATGAAAACCGCCGCAGGAAAAGAGCCAAATTGTAAATAATACGGAATATTAGCCTACCGCCTATTTCCCCACGCAGAAGCGGGAGAAGATGGTGTCCACCAGATCGTCGCGGACCTGTTTGCCGTTCAGCTCACCCAGCGCGGCCAGTGCCGCCTCGCAGTCGGTGAGCACCACGTCGGGGGTCATGCCGATACGGAGGGCGCCGCGGGCCTCGGCCACGGCGGAGAGGGCGCGGTTGGCGGCGTCGGCCTGACGGGCGTTGGTCAGCAGCGCGCCGCCGGTGCTCTCGCCCGACGGGAACTGCGCCGCGATGGCGTCGGTCAGCGTGTCCAGTCCCGCGCCGGTGGCGGCGGAGACGGACAGCACGTTGTCGAAGCTGTCCGCCAGGGCGCCGACGTCCAGCGCCCGGGGCAGGTCCGATTTATTGACGGCCACGATCAGGTGGGGGACGGTGTTGGCCAGGGCGATGGCGGCCTCGTCCTCCGCCGTCAGCTCCCGGGAGCCGTCCAGCACCAGCAGGGCCAGAGATGCCTGCTTCGCGGCGGCGCGGCTGCGCTCCACACCCATGGTCTCCACGGCGTCGCCGCCGTCGCGGATACCCGCCGTGTCGATGAGCCGCAGGAGCACGCCGCCCACGGTGACCTTTTCCTCCACCGTGTCGCGGGTGGTGCCGGCGATGTCGGTGACGATAGCCCGGTCATAGCCCAGGAGGGCGTTCAGCAGAGAGGATTTGCCGGCGTTAGGCTTGCCCAGCAGCACCGTGGGCACGCCCAGCTTCAGCAAACGGCCGCGGGAAAACCCGGCCACCAGCGCTTCCAGATCGTTCTGGGCCCGGCGCAGGGTGTCCAGCATCTGCTCGCGTTGGAGATCCTCGATGTCCTCGTCCGGATAGTCTACCACGGCGTAGAACCGGGCGGCCATGTCCATGAGGCCGTCGTAGATACGCGCCACGGTGCGGCTCAGCGCGCCGTCCAGCTGGCAGACGGCGTTGTGGGCCTGCTGGGCCGTCTCGGCGTCGATCAGGTCCGCCACGGACTCCGCCTGGAGCAGGTCCAGCTGCCCGTTGAGAAAGGCCCGCTTGGTAAACTCGCCGGGACCGGCCTGGCGGCAGCCGGCGGCAAACAGGGCGCGGAGGCCCGTGTCCAGCACGATGGGGCTGCCGTGGCAGTGGAGCTCGGCGCAGTCCTCTCCGGTGTAGCTGTGGGGCGCGGGGAAACGGACGCACAGCACGCTGTCGATGACCTGCCCCGTCTCGTCCAGCAGCTCACCCAGCACCATGGCGCGGGGGCGCTGCTGCGCGGCGGGCCTGCCGTTTTTGGCGCGGAACACCGCGTCCAGCGCGGCACAGGTATCCGGGCCGGACAGGCGCAGGATACCGATGGCGCTGGGCTGTCCGGGCGTGGCGATGGCGGCGATGGTGTCGGACATAGGCGGGACCTCCTTGCAGGGTGTTTTTCTCAGTATACCACAGGCGGCGGGAAAAAGAAATATCCCCCGGCGGACCGGGGGATATAAAAAACGATGCTTTACTTGATGGGCTCGCCGGCGGCTTCCTTGGCGGCGATCTCCTTCATGGCGTCCTTGTGGCTCAGGTTCACGCGGCCCTTTTCGTCGATCTCGGTGACCTTGACCCACATCATGTCGCCGATCTTGCAGGCGTCCTCCACCTTCTCGATGCGCTTGTCGGCCAGCTTGGAGATATGGACCAGACCGTCCTTGCCGGGGGCCAGCTCCACGAAGGCGCCGAAGGTCATCAGGCGCACGACGCGGCCGTAGTACAGCTGGCCCACCTCGGGCACGAAGACGATGTCGTCGATGCACTTCTTGGCCTTTTCGCAGCTCTCGGCATCGGGGGAGGCGATGTGGATGGTGCCGTCGTCGTCGATGTCGATCTTGGCGCCGGACTCGGCCACGATCTTCTGGATGACGGAGCCGCCCTTGCCGATGACGTCGCGGATCTTATCCGGGTCGATGTGCATGGTGACCATCTTGGGCGCGTACTTGCTGACCTCGGCGCGGGGCTCGGCGATGCAGGGCAGCATAACCTGGTCCAGGATCTGGCAGCGGGCGTCATAGGTGATGTCCAGCGCGTTCTTAATGATCTCCATGGTCAGACCGTCGTTCTTCAGGTCCATCTGGATGGCGGTGATGCCCTTCTTGGTGCCGGCCACCTTGAAGTCCATCTCGCCGTGGAAGTCCTCCACGCCCTGGATGTCGATGAAGGTGGTGAAGGAGCCGTCGTCATCCTGGATCAGGCCGCAGGAGATGCCGGCCACAGGGGCCTTGATGGGCACGCCGGCGTCCATGAGGGCCAGGGTGCTGCCGCAGATGGAGCCCTGGGACGTGGAGCCGTTGGAGGACACGACCTCGCTGACCACGCGGATGGCGTAGGGGAACTCCTCCACGGGAGGAATGACGGGCAGCAGGGCGCGCTCGGCCAGCGCACCGTGGCCGATCTCGCGGCGGCCGGGGCTGCGGGCGGGCTTGGCCTCGCCCACGGAGTAGCCGGGGAAGTTGTAGTGGTGCATGTAGCGCTTCTCCGTCTCCTCCCAGATGGTGTCCAGCTTCTGGTTGGCGGACAGAGTGTCCAGCGTGCAGACGGACAGGACCTGCGTCTGGCCGCGGGTGAACAGGCCGGAGCCGTGGACCCGGGGCAGCACGCCCACCTCGGCGTCCAGGGGACGGATCTCGTTCTTCTGGCGGCCATCCACGCGGTGACCCTCCAGCAGCCACTTCTTGACGATCATCTTCTGGAACTTGTAGGTGATCTCCTCCAGGTACTGGTCCATGTTGGGGTACTCTTCCAGGTACTTCTCGTGCCACTTTTCGATCATGGCGTTCCAGCGCTGCTCGCGGACGTTCTTGTCATCGGTGTCCATGGCGGCCTTGGCCTCGTCCATGAAGTCGGCGGTGATCTTGTTGAACAGCTCGTAGTTGAAGTCGGCGTGGGGGTACTCGAACTTGGGCTTGCCGATCTCCTGCACCATCTGATTGATGAGGGCGATCTGCTTCTGGTTCTCCTCGTGGGCCTGCTTGATGGCCTCGAACATGACATCGTTGGGCACCTCGTTGGCGCCGGCCTCGATCATGACGACCTTCTTGCCGGTGGAGACGACGGTCACGTCCAGATCGCTGACCTTGCGCTGCTCGCTGTCGGGGTTGAAGACCAGCTTGCCGTCCACCAGGCCCACCTTCAGGGCGGCCACGGGGCCGTTCCAGGGAATGTCGGAGATGGCCAGGGCGGCGGAGGTGCCGATCAGCGCGGCGATCTCGGGGGAGCAGTCGTGGTCCACGGCCATGACGGTGCACATGACGGACACGTCGTTGCGGAAGTCATAGGGGAACAGGGGGCGGATGGGGCGGTCGATGACGCGGGAGGTCAGGATGCCCTTCTCGCCGGGACGGCCCTCGCGGCGGTTGAAGCTGCCGGGAATACGGCCCACGGCGTACATCTTCTCCTCGAAGTCCACGGACAGGGGGAAGAAGTCGATGCCGTCGCGGGGACGGGGGGCGGCGGTGACGCAGCAGAGGACGCGGGTGTCGCCATAGCCCACCATGACGGCGGCGTTGGCAAGCTCGGCCAGCTTGCCGACCTCCAGCGTCAGGGGACGGCCGGCCAGGTCCATGGTGTATTTGTGATAGTGGGGGAACTGGCGCTTGGTGATGATCGTTGACATATCGTTTCTCCTTTTTTGTGAAATGGCATTCTGCCCGCGACCTATCGCCGTTAGCACTTGAAAACGCTCCGAAACCCTGAATTTCGGCGCATTTTCAACTGCTAATGGTCAATTTGTACACGGCGCAGAATGTGAAAGAAGGGTGATGCGCAAGCGCACATCACCCTGTTTCAACTTACTTACGCAGACCCAGCTTGGCGATCAGGGCACGATAACGCTCGATGTCCTTCTTGGCCAGGTAGTCCAGCAGACGACGGCGCTTACCGATCATCATCTGCATACCGCGGCGGCTGTGGAAGTCATGGGGATGGACCTTCAGGTGCGCGGTCAGCTGGTTGATACGCTCGGTGAGAATGGCCACCTGGACCTCGGGGGAGCCGGTGTCGGTCTCGTGGGTGCGATTGGCCTCGATGATAGAGGTCTTCTGGTCTTTCAGCATCATGGTTGTGTTTCCACCTTTCTTGAAATACGCCCGCAGCCTGGGCCGTGGGAGAGATGGAACGCTCCGCAGGGCTAAGGCAGGGGTCGGACGCGCTTAGCGCGTACTTTGAGATGATACCACAGAAAATCACCGTTGTAAAGTGGTTTTTGCGGCATTTCCGGGGATTTTTACGCCGTTACCTGAATGGCGGCCACGGGACAGCTGTCCGCCGCCTCCTGCACGCCGATCTTCTGCGCGTCCGGGATAGGGTCCACCGTCACCCGGGCGGGCTCGCCGCTGTTCAGCGCAAACACCTCCGGGCACAGTCCCGCGCACAGTCCGCACTGGATGCACGCCTTCTCCAACACCATTGCCTGCATGGAACACACCTCCTTTTGATTGATGGAAGTATTTTCCCCGGTTTGCGGCGGGGTTATTCAGCTCTCCGTGATGTGCCGGGCAAAGGCCGCCGCCTGCGCCTCGATGCCCGGCAGCTTCACAAGGCTGCCGCGCTCATTGGCCGTTTCCAGCAGGGAGAAGCGGGGCGGGAGATAGAAGGACTTGTTCATATTCAGGGCGGAGATCAGCTGGCGGGCCAGCAGATCGCCGCCGGAGTAGCCGGAGACGATCAGGCCGAAGATCCGCTTGTCGTACATACGGGTCTGGCGGAACAGGGCCGTGAGCCGGTTGACACAGGCGGTCAGATTGGCAGCCAGGGCGTCGTTGTAGTTGGCGCAGAGCATGACCAGAGCGTCGCATTTCCGCACGGCGGGATAGACCTCGTCCACCATGGGGCCGCCGTAGAAGCAGCCGCCCTGCTCGCCGAAGTGGAGACAGGCGGTATAGCTGCACCCGTTGCAGTCGGCCATGGTGCCGTTGCGGAGGCAGATCTCCTGCACGCCGAGGTCCGACGGAAGACCGGCCTTCACCAGCTCCCACAGGGCCAGGGTGTTGGACGTGGCGCGCTGGGAGGCGTGGAGAGCCAGCACATGGCGGATGGGGGCGGGCTTTTCCCAGCCGTCCAGGCGGGAGAGCAGCTCCGCCACGGCGGCATGGAAGGCCGTGACCTCGTCGGTACCGCCGATCTGGGCCTGGGTGCGGAAATTCCGCAGGGAACCGGTGGCCTCCACCAGCGGGCGGCCGAGGAAGCCGCAGCCCGCCTGGTTGGCGGCGAAGACCATGTCCCGGGCCACATCCTTGGTGTAGAACTCGCCCACGCCGGTGACGATGCACGCGCCGATACTGTCGGAGAGCAGGTCCGTGCTGCGGCGCAGGCGGGAGAGCATACGGTAATAGGCCATATTGCAGCCGCCCTCGTCCAGCGCCACAGCGAACAGCAGACGGCGGCCGGCCAGGTCCTCCAGCCCGTCATCGGGGTCGCGGATATCGCTGCCCGGGGGCAGCAGGGGCACCAGCAGGTCCCGCAGGGCGGGGCTGCGGTCGTTTTCGGGGAGCAGAACGGTGAGCATGGCGGATACCTCCGTTATTCTATGGCGTTCAGCTTGGCGCGGGTGTCGTCGATACGCTTTTGCAGGGCAGGCGGCAGGGTCAGCGCCTCCGTCTCGATGCCGGCGGGGGTCAGACGATTGCGGCATCCCATGAACACCTGGCCGTCGTAGACGGAGGAATAATGCCACTGCCCCCGCAGCAGGGCCAGCAGGCTCAGCGCGCCGGAGGACAGGGCCGGGGCCACATAGGGCTTGTAGCCCAGCTTACGCATCTCCAGATTGGCGTGGGCCACCTTCTCCGTCAACTCACGGGAGAGGGCGTCGTCGTAGTGCGCAATGGAGTTGGCCAGCACCAGGTCCTCGCCGTGGGGGCCGAAGGCGCGGCCCTCGGTAAGGTAGGACGCGAAGCGGGGGTCCCTCCGGGCGTAGTACAGGGCGCGGGCGTGCATAACGCCCAGGCCGAAGCCCCGGACCTGGGCCGGGGACAGGCCGCTTTCACACAGGACGGCACGGCAGAGTGGGTCCACCGGATCGCTGACCACGCAGAACAGGCCCCTGTACCGCCTGTCCCGGGCCATACGGGCGTAGACGGACACCAGCTCCCGGTTCAGGCCGTACTGGGCCATGCGGACATCCCCCGCCGTAACGGAGGTATCCGGGATCATCCGGGAGGCGCAGAACAGGAACACGTCGCCGTCGAACAGCTGCTCCGGCGCGATGATGTCCACCGGGGGCAGCGCCGCACCGTCCGGGGACTGTATCTGGTTCAGCTCGAACTCCCAGCGGTCGGAGACGCCGGGGCGCACGTCGCAGATGCCGATGGAGCCTATCACGTCGCCGCCCATGAGCCGCAGGCCCATCAACAGCGTGCTGCCCACATCGCCCAGGGCCAGCAGGGTGACGCGGCACTTAGACGGGATGCGCGGCAGGTTGGTATCGTTGAGATCGATCATAGTAGCTTCTCCTGTTTCTATCTTTTTGCCTCCGGCGGGGTGCTGACGCGCAAATTTCACGCCACGGCAGGCCCCCTGAGGAGCAGAGAATGTGCCGGATTTTGCGTCCTGCCGATGACGAGGCGGCGCCGCACAGTCTTGATAAGGGTTCAGATTTTGTGTCAAGACGAGGCGCGGAGGCGCAGGCCCCCCCTTGAGGAATAGAGAATGTGCCGGATCTTGCGTCCTGCCGATGACGAGGCGGCGCCGCACAGTCTTGATAAAGGTTCAGATTTTGTGTCAAGCCGAGGCGCGGAGGCGCAGGCCCCCCCCTGAGGAATAGAGAATGTGCCGGATTTTGCGTCCTGCCGATGGCAAACCGACGAAGGCGTACCGTGTGTACGTCGAGGAGATTTGACGATGGCAGGGCGGAAAAGACGGTGCATTATCTCGCGGGGCGCATACGTTTGAGAAGCTCTATATCTCCCTCCAAATACGTGCTGGCGGCGCGGGAGAGATCGTAGGTCATGCAGCCGCCCTTGTCGGGACAGAGGGGCAGGATGACCGCTTCGCCGAGACGGCTGAGGGTGAGGTTGCGGGCGTAGAGGGAACGGAACTCGGTCTCGAGGGCCAGAAGAATGTCGCGGGCGTTCTCAAGGCAGCAGAGGGAGAGCTCCCAGGCGGTCTCATCGTCCATGCCGGTGTACTCGGGGGCGGTGTAGGGCAGGATGCGGTTGACGGCGGGCTGAAGGCCGCCGGGCAGGGCCTCGCTGCGGCGGACGGTATCGCCGCCGATGAAGGGATAGAGCGTGGACTCGACGAAGCGCAGGCGCAGGTTGGGCAGGTAGTAGATGGCGTCCACGTCGTAGCCCAGCTGCTCCATGAGATCGCGGCCCATGCCGGTGAGGTAGCCCACCAGCACCTGATCCACGGGGGTGTTCGTCTCGGCGAGCAGCGGGGCCAGGCGGCGGATGCGCTTGCCGTCGTGGAGCATATCGTCCACGAGAATGACGGGGCGGGCAAAGGCGTGGATGGTGCGGACCTGGTCGGGCAGGGGCGAGTAGTCCGGGTAGGCCTCGATGGAATAGGTGCTGAGGTCCGGCTCGTAGACCTTGTCGGTACGCAGGGTCTTGGTGACGGTGTTGGGCACGGCCACGCCGCGGAGGATCTTGCCGTAGGGGACGCAGATATCCGGGCCGAGGACGCGGGGCGTGGTGGGCTCCGCGGGGACGCCGTTGCGGCCGGTGATACGCTGGAGCAGCCGGTGGTAAATGACGCCGGCGGACAGGCTGAGCACCAGAGATCCGGGCTGCAGCTTTGTCAGCGCCGCCTGCAGGCGGCGGTGGGCGGCGGCGATGGCGGCAAGCACACGGGGCGAGGAGCTGAAGGGCGCCTTCACCGCGGTGTCCACGTTGCGGCTGAGGACGATGGGGCAGCGCATATCCACGGCCAGGGCGTCCGTGCTGTCACCAGCCGGGACGAAGCCCTGGAGCGTCAGCAGCTGGCGGCCGTAGCCGGAGACGGCGCCCTCCAGGGGAAGGTAGAGGGCATAGGTGAACTCACGGCTGAGGGCCAGGGTCAGCACCTCGGTGATGAGCAGCTGGCAGAGGTCGCTCTGGCGCTCGCCCCGGGGCACGAACAGCCCGCTGATGAGCAGGGTGCGGCCGCCGGCGTTCTGGCGGACCAGACCGGAGAGGGCCGGGTCGCCCAGGCGGGCGAAGAGGCGGGCGGAGTCCAGGCAGGCGTAGCTGGCCGCGCCCAGAATGGTGCCGTCGGTGTCCCGGCAGACCATCACGTCGTCGCCGCGGCTCTCGATCTGCGTCCGCAGCGCCGCGGCGGTGGGCACGGAGAGCATGGTGCGGAGGAATTTCTCCGCCGTCTCCGGCGAGGCGGGCAGGAAGCTCAGGTCCTCGGTGCGGAGAACGGGCTTGTCCTGGGGCTCGCGGAGGTACAGGCCGCGGCGATAGATGAACTCCTGCACCGTGGGATCGATGAGGTTGGAGATGTCGCGGTTGGCATCCACCGCCTCGCGGATGCGGGTGGAGCTGATCTCCTCCAGCTGGGGCGGGAGCGTCAGCTCCAGCACCTTGCCGGTGATGCAGCTGTAATCCGCCGGCTCGGCATCCGGCTCGGTGCGGCGGAAGACCACGTGGTCGAAGGTGTGGATGGAGTCCGGCGTGACGGACTTTTTGTAGGACGAGGCGTGGAGCACCACGTCGCTGCCCACCACGATGGACACGCTGCGGCCCGGGAAGGCGGCGCGCAGCTCGTGGAGGTTCTCCGGGTTGGCGATGTTCACCGGGAAGTCCTCCGGGAAAATGCTGACGTGGAACACGTCGGCCACGGCCATGGCGGCGATGCGCCGGCGCAGGCGGTAGGGCTGGGTCTTTTTGGACCAGGAGAACTCGTCAATGGCCAGCAGGACCTCGAAGCCCTGGTCGCGGATGGCCCGGACGATGCCCTTGTGGGACAGGGTGAAGGGGTCGAAGGTACCGGGGAAGAAGGCCACGGGGCGGGGCGCGCCGAAGTCAAAGCCCTTGTGGAACAGGCGCTCCTCGGTGATGAAGCGGTAGAGCTTGCCCAGCATGGCGGCCCGGTAGTAGAACGTCAGGCCCTCGCCGGGGAATTCGTCCTGGGCGGAGAGCAGCTTGCGCTGGGTGAGCATAAAGGCGCGGCGCTTTTCGTGGCGGCCCAGCTCTCCGGAGCCGAAGACCCGGCGGCCCAACACGAACAGGGCCTCCTGCCGGGTGGCGCCGTCAATGCCGCTGAGGCCCCGCATCAGCAGGCCCAGCAGCCGTTCACGGCGGCGGCGGTAGGCGTCGTCCGTCTCCGGGAAGCGGGAGCGATAGGCATCGTACGCCTCATAGATGACGCCCACGGTATCCAGCACGGAGGCGGTAACGCGGCTGTCGGAGGAGCTGAGGTTCACGCGAAGGTCGTCCAGCACCTCATCCAGCTCCGCCGGGGGCAGCCACAGGGCAAAACGGCCCAGGTAGTCGGGGATATACTTGGTGAACTCCTGCTGGCCCAGCTCCAGGCCGCGGCACAGCTCCACCGCCACCTCGTTGCGCTGGTCGGCCGTCAGTCGGGGCGCCAGGGCCAGCAGGGCGTTGCCGGCGCTGTGGCGGACGGTGACGCGGTCGCTGACCTTGATGAGATTGGACAGGTGGGTGGCGATATGGAGGGCGGGGCTTTTGCCGCTGCGGGCAAAGTCCGTCAGCAGGCGCAGGTTGCCCTGCTTGGTGATCCACGGCGTGGCGGTCTTCAGGTTGTCCAGGAAGATCTCGGAGACCACGTCCTCCGGCAGAAGAAGGGGCGCGCCCTGAGAGAGCACATCCTGCTTGAGATAGCGCAGGGTGCCGCTGTCGCCGTCGGGGACGGCGGTCACGGCCTCCAGCGCGCGGCCGTCCTCCGGGTACAGGCGGGCGAGACGGTCCAGCAGCAGCACGGCGGCCATGCGGATGGTCAGGTCCTTACGCAGGGACAGGGCGGCGGCAAAGGCCGTCATCTGCCGGGCGCGGCTGGCCGTATAGGCCGTATCCGGCAGAGCGGCGGCGGTATCCAGCAGCTGGAAGGCGGTGTAGTCGTCCAGATCCTCCGGCCTGCGGTAGTAGGCGAACACCGGGGCCAGGAAGCGCTCCTCCCGGCCGGGGCAGTGGCTCAGCAGGGAGCCGACGGCGAATTTCAGGGTATAGCCGATCCAGCGGCGGTGCTGGGGCATGAGCTTATGGTCGGGATACAGTATCTTGTCCAGATAGAGCCTCCACTGGTCCACGTCGGTGATGGCCCGGGGGTCCGGACGGATGTCGGCGGGGCGCTCCTTGGCGTAGCCGGCGTGGAAGCCGGCGATGATCTCGCCCAGCAGCGCCGCCGCCTGACGGCGGATATCGCCCTCGCGGTGCATCAGCAGCTCGTAGAGGAACGTCAGGGTCTGGACCTTCTGTGGGATATGCAGATAGAGGGAGTAGGACTCCATCACCGCCAGATAAGCGCGGAGACGGCGCCAATCCGTCTCGCCGCGGGCCTCCTCCAGCAGACGGGCGAAGCTGCGCTGGTCGGTGAGGCGGTGCATCAGCTCCATATTGTGGCCCACGCAGCGGAGCGTCAGGGCGCGGAGGGCCTCGTCGTCGGTCATAAGGGCGGTGTGCTTCTCCGGCAGCGGGGGCGTATCGCCGCCGGACATGGTGACATCCACGCCGCAGCTGACCATGAACTGCTCAAAGTCCTCCAGCCGGGCGTAGACCCGGGTATAGCGCTTCTGCTTCTCGCCGTCCACGTCATCCAGCTTATCCAGGATCACCTGAAAGGCCTGAGCCAAGGTGGAGATACGTGTGATCTCCCGGCCCTGCGCATCGTGGAGCTGCTTGACGCGGAAGTCGGCGTAGATCAGCAGCAGCGCCTCCACGGAGAGGTAGTCGGGCTCCAGGTCCCAGACGGAGTGGTTGGCGGCCACGTGGCCGATATCGGTCATCCGGCGGCGGCGGAACCACTGGTCGGTGTAGAAATAGTGCAGGTAGGGCACGCGCTCGCCGGGGCGGCAGCCGAACTTGCCCAGATCGTGGCCGGCGGCGGCGCCGGAGACCAGGGCCACGTCCACGGCCACGCCGCTTTTCCGCAGGGCGCGGGCGGCGGTGACGGCGAGGTGGTGGACACCGGCGATATGCTCAAGGGTGCGGTAGGGCGTGACCTCCAGTCCCAAACGCATCAGCTCATAGACGAACTCCCGCCTCCACAGGCGCAGGAAGCGCTGATAGGACGGGGCACAGGGACTGCCGGCCAGCTCATCATCGGTCAGGAAATCGAAGGTCCAGGCCGGGTCGTGGGGCAGCAGCTCCGCCTCGGCGGCAAACAGCACCTGCAGCACCGACAGCAGGAACACCGCACCGGGGGCGAAGGGCTCCGCATCGGTCTTTTCCGGGTAGAGCAGGCGGCGGGCATAGTCGTAGGCATAGGCCAGCCAGCCCTCGGACGGTTCGCCGGGGCACAGCGTCTCCAGCTCCGGGCGGCAGAGGGCCAGCACGTCGGCGCAGCGGAGGCGCGCGCCGCTGAACAGCCCGGCAAAGCGCTGCATATAGCCCTCGGTCTCAATGGCGCGGAGCAGGGCGTTCCCGGGGGCAAAATAGTCCGCGGCGGGACGGTCGGAAAGGCGGCGGCGCAGGGCCAGGTCCATCTGGCGGATACGTTTTTTGTTCATGGCAAACCCTCCTGCCGGTGGTATCGTACGCGGGCCGTGTCCGCCGAAAAGGCACCCGTACACCGGTAAGATGTCCGGGATGGACACGGCACACCATAATAATAGGACACTCCCCCGCACGCTGTCAATATTCCGCGGGGCGTTTTGCCACCGTTTTGATACGGAACCTTAGTAAGGTCTTAAGCGTGTGTTCACGATTTGTTCACATTTTGAGGGGCAGGCGCATGATATGATATTGTCGGGGGCAGCGGCGGAACGGAATGACAATTTCTGCCGTCTAAGTAAATAGGAAAATCATCCCGCGGGCGCGCGGGAAGGAAAAAGGAGAACACGACATGAAAAAAGCGGCTTTTGTACTGGCGCTGGTGATGCTGCTGGGCTGTGTGTCCGGCTGCGGCGCAGCGGAGGGCGAGGCCTCCGTGCAGTCGGTGTCTATGATCTGCGGGCTGGGGTCCGTAGGTCTGGCGGACCGGTTCGCAGGCATCGTCAGCCCGCTGGGCGAGACGACCATCAAGAAAAACGACGCCATGACCATCGACACCATCAAGGTGAAGGTGGGCGACAGCGTGAAAAAGGGCGACGTGCTGCTGACCTATGACCTCAGCCAGATCCGCACCGACCTGGAGATGGCCCAGCTGGAGCTGGAGCAGCTGAACGCCACGCTGGAGGACCAGCAGGCGGAGCTGGAGCGTATACAGAAGCTGATGGACAGCACCTATGACGACGCCACCAAGCGGCAGTACGCCCTGGATCTGCGGGAGCAGAACGTGAAGGTGCTGGAGACGAAGGCCAACATCGCCACCAAGAAAAAGGACATTGAGAAGCTGAAGGCCAACACCGCCGACAGCACCGTCAAGTCCCCGGTGGACGGCGAGGTGCAGTCCCTGAACCCGGACGGCGGCACGGACAACTCCGGCAACGCCCTGCCGTTCATGACCATCGTGGAGACGGGCGGCTTCCGCATCAAGGGCTATGTGAATGAAAACAACGCCAGCGTGCTGACCGAGGGCACGGCGGTGGTCATCCGCTCCCGGGTCAGCGACCAGACGTGGAAGGGCAGCATCAGCTCCATCGACTGGAACAACGCCCAGCAGAGCCGCAGCGACTACGGCGACAGCGACACGGCCATGTCCAGCAAGTATCCCTTCTATGTGACGCTGGAGGGCGACGGCGAGGGCTTGCTGATGGGCCAGCACGTGTACATAGAGCCGGACTACGGTCAGGAGGACACCCAGGACGAAAGCCTGATCAACCTGCCCAGCTACTTCATCAACGACGCCGAGGGCAAGCCCTGGGTGTGGGCTCAGAACAGCAAGGGCAAGCTGGAAAAGCGGAGCGTCACCCTGGGCGAGTACAACACGGAGACGGACACCTATCCCGTGACGGACGGCCTGACGGCGGAGGACTATATCGCCTATCCCGACGACAGCCTGAAGGCGGGCATGACGTGCATCACCTATGACGACGCCACCTTTGACCCCAGCGCCAGCGGCGGCGAGGTATACCCCGAGGGCGGCGGTGAAAAAATCGACGAAAACGTGCCCATGGACGGCATGGACGGCGGCGATATGCCCGCTGAGAACGACACCGTCACGGACGACGGCAGCACCGCAGCCGTGATTCCCGGCGGCGAGGCCGCCTCCGCGTCAGCGGTCATTCCGCCGATGGAGGGCTGAGCATGATTTTGGAAATGCGCGATATATGCAAGGACTACCCCATGGGAAAGTCCGTGGCACATATCCTGAAAAACGTGAACCTTGACGTGGAGGAGGGGGAATACCTGGCTATCATGGGTCCCTCCGGCAGCGGAAAGACCACGCTGATGAACCTGATCGGGTGTCTGGACGTGCCCACCAGCGGCAGCTATCTGCTGGGTGGGCGGGACGTGACCACCTGCAACAACAAGCAGCTGGCGGAGGTGCGGAACAAGGAGCTGGGCTTCGTGTTCCAGAGCTTTAATCTGCTGCCGAAGCTGACGGCGCTGGAAAACGTGGCGCTGCCCCTGCTGTACGGCGGGGTGAAGAAGGCGGAACGGCTGGAACGGGCCCGGGCCGCGCTGGAGACGGTGGGGCTTTCCGACCGGGTGGACCACCGGCCGGACCAGCTGTCCGGCGGACAGTGCCAGCGGGTGGCTATCGCACGGGCCATTGTGGGTAAGCCGAAGCTGCTGCTGGCCGACGAGCCCACCGGCGCGCTGGACAGTGCCAGCGGCGCGGCGGTGATGGAGCTGTTTCAGCAGCTGCATGACGGCGGCTCCACCATCATCATGATCACCCACGACCATTCCATCGCCAACCACGCCGCCAAGGTCATGACCATACGGGACGGCGTACTGTCGGGAGGTGACGACTATGAGTGAGAAGCTGACGCTGCGGGAAAAGCTGCATATCGGCGAAAAGCGCCCCGACGGCGAGAAGCCCCGCATGAGCAAGAAGCTGAAAAAGGGCATTATCGCCGCCGCCTGCGTGGTGGGTGTGTGCGGCGCGGTGTGGGGCGGACTGACCATCGCCCGGAACGCCCAGCGGGGCGACGTGAACGTATACGCCGTCAACGAGTGCGCCATGACCGACTACTGGGGAGACACCTCCAACACCAGCGGCATGGTGACCACGGACAAATTGCAGAAGATCTACATCTCCCAGAGCCAGACGGTGAAGAAGGTGTGGGTCAAGGAGGGCGACAGCGTCAAGAAGGGCACGGCGCTGGTGAGCTATGACTCCACCCTGACACAGGCCACCGTGGAGCGCGCCAAGATCGACTATGACCGGCAGACGGAGAACCTGGAGGTCATGAAAAACGAGCTGGAGCTGCTGAAGAAGGCGAAGAACAAGGAGACGCTGCAGGCGGAGCTGAAAAAGCTTCAGGATGAGCTGGAAAAGGCCATCAAGGACGACCCCTCCTCCGTCGTCGACGAGACAAAGATCACCGCGCCGGTGAACATCACACCGGCGGACGCGGAGACCCCCGGCGGCACAGCTAAGAACCCGTTTTTCATTCTGTGGCCGCTGGAAAAGCCTTTGAATGACGAGGCCGCCAAGGAGATCCTCACGTTGCTGAACAAGCCCATCGGCGAGGCAAACCCCAAGGTGGAGGTCTATGTGGTGCTTGTGACGCGCCGCGGCGACATCAAGGGCGGCCTGCTGGATAACCAGTGGGGCATCCGTATCACCGGGCAGTATACCGCCGGGACGGCGGGTTCCGAGGGGCAGCCCGCCACGGAGGCAAAGACGGAGATCAGCATGGTGCTGATGACGCCCGAGGTTTTCTTCTCCGACCCGGAAAAAACATACGGCGAGACGGTGACTAAGCTGCAGCGGAAGATCGCCCAAATCCAGGAGCTGCTGGAGTCCTCCATGACCCAGCTGGATCTGAACAAGGCCATTCTGGAGAAGGCTCAGGCGGTAAAGGAGCAGGAGGTCAACCTGAAGGTGGCGAAGCTGAAGCTGGACAAGAAGCTGGCGGAGCTGGGCGACGGCAACGTGTACGCGGAGTTCGACGGCACGGTGAAGGCCGTGCGGGACCCGGACGAGGCCTATAACAACAGCGAGGCCGTGGTGGAGCTGTCCGGTGGCGGCGGATATTACGTCACCGGCACCCTCAGCGAGATGGATCTGGGCAGCGTGCAGGTGGGCGACACCGTATCCATCAGCAGCTGGATGACCGGAGCGGCCTGCGAGGGCACCATCGTGTCCATCGACGACTATCCCACCAGCAACGGCAACAACTGGGGCGACGGCAACAGTAACGTGTCCTACTACCCCTTCAAGGTGTTTGTCACCGAGGACGCGAATTTGCAGCCCAATGACTATGTGGATATACAGTACCAGAAGGACACCAGCGCGGAAGAAAGCGGCAGCTCACTGTATTTGCAGAGCATGTTTATCCGGACCGACAACGGCAAGAGCTATGTGATGGCCCGGGGCGAGGACGGCAGACTGGAGCAGCGGTGGGTGCAGACCGGCCGGGATCTGTGGGGCAGCTACACCCAGATACGGGGCGGGCTGACCATCGACGACTACGTGGCGTTCCCCTATGGACGCGACGTGGTGGAGGGTGCCCACACCCAGGAGGCCACGACCGACCAGCTGTACAACTACGGCATATAAAGGAGGCGGGATAACCATATGTTGGAAAATATAAATCTCGCCTTTCAGGGCGTGTGGAGCCACAAGCTGCGGTCGTTTCTGACCATGTTGGGCATTATTATCGGTATCGCCGCGATCATCACCATCGTGTCCACCATTCAGGGCACCAACGAGCAGATCAAGCAGAACCTGATCGGCGCGGGCAACAACGTGGTGCGGGTGACCATCGGCGCCACGGACAGCCAAAACTATTTCGACCTGAACTACTCGGCGCTGCCGGAGGGTATCGACCCAGTGACCCGGGAGATGCGGGATGAGATGGAGAAGCTGGGCAGCGTGTCGCTGGTGAGTATGTACTACTCCCGGGATTGGTGCGACAACGTATACGTGGGCAATACGGCGTTCAGCGGGTCGCTGTACGGCGTGGACGACCACTATCTGACGGCCGTGGACTACGCGGTGAACTACGGACGCTCCTTCACGGCGGCGGACTATGAGAACCGGCGGAATGTGGCGCTGATCGACGCGAAGTCGGCAAAGTCGCTGTTCCAGGGCGAGAACCCCATCGGCGGCACCATCGAGATCAACGGGATGCCGTTCACCGTGGTGGGTGTGGTGTCCTCCCGGTCCAGCAGCGGACCGGTGATCAACAACTTTAAGGATTATCAGATGTACGCCGGCAGCACAGCGGGGACCATTTTCATCCCGGACGTGTGC
>ULTB01013294.1_pt1 | contig 18050 bp, 17 predicted proteins | sample 1957251 | NCBI WGS metagenome assembly ULTB01 (sample SAMEA4835724, study PRJEB28245) | human gut metagenome | biome: gut microbiome; material: fecal sample | place: Denmark | collected 2008
AAGTTTTCCCAGGCCATTAGCATCGGCTCACGGTTTAATTATGATAATGTCAATTTTCAAGTCATCGAACTGCTCGACGATACGGAGCATACGTATAAACTGCGGTGTGAGACCTTAGGTATTGCCGGGAATAACTGCATCGGCAGCATCGTTCCCATTGACCCCATTCCGGGGCTGGCGACAGCGGAGATTACGAAGCTTATCACGCCGGGCGAAAACGAAGAAGATACGGAAACGTTCCGGCTTCGCTACTTTGCGGCGCTGAAATCAAAAGCGTATGGCGGCAACGGTTCCGATTACAAAGAAAAAGTTTTAGCTCTTCCCGGCATTGGTGGCGTGAAGGTATATCGCTGCTGGAACGGCGGAGGGACGGTGAAACTGGTTATCCTAAATAGCCAGTATGCCATTCCAGATAGTGAACTTGTGGAAGAAGTACAGAATGAAATCGACCCCAGCCCGCAGGGAAAGGGCTACGGCATCGCGCCGATCGGGCACGTTGTCACGGTGGCGGCGGCGACCGACATAAAAATCAATGTGTCGGCAGATATTACGCTGAAAGAAGGGTACGAACCGGCAGACGTACAAACGGCTGTCGAAGCAGCCATCAACAGCTATCTGGAAGCCCGCCGGCAGGAATGGTGCAATCAGAGCGATACGGAACAGGTTATCGTGCGGGCGGCGTATATCCTGATGGCGATGCTGAACGTGCAGAACGTCATAGACGTTGCGAACGTAACGATTAACGGGGAAACGGATCGGATTACCTTGGAAACGGACGAAGTACCGACGCTGGGGACGGTATCGCTGACGGAGGGATAATATGGACGATTTAACGCGCGTTATATCATTATCGACGTTCCTGCCGCCGGTGACGCGGGACAGCAAGGACGTACAGGAGCTCATGCGCATCGAAGATACGGAGCTGCAGGCGTTGTGGGAAGCTATGTGCGATATTTTTTATAACCAGTTTATCTCAACGATGACGGCATACGGCTTACAGCAGTGGGAAAAAATATTTGATGTTATGCCGAAAGTCACGGATACGCTGCAAGACCGGCGCACGCGTATCTTACAGCTCCTGATGGGTACGCGGCCGTATACGGTGCTGAGTTTTCAGGCTATTCTGGATACTATTTACGGCCCGGGCAAAGTGACGATTCACGTTGACAACGATAAGTACGAGTTCTGGATGGAACTGACAGCTGACATGATGAGCAAAAATATGAGCATCAGGGAATTTGCAGAAACCATCGTCCCGAAAAATTTGCTTATCTTGATTAGCAATACGCAGAATGCGACGTTGCGGCAGTATACAGGCGGTTACGTGCGGCAGCAGGGCGTCGTTGCAATCGCTGGCTATACGGGCGTCGATATTGGCAATATGGCTGCGGCTCAGTATACGGGCGGCTACGTGCACGTTTTGAAAACAGTACATATAGGAGGCTAAGAACATGGCAAAATATCCCGATTTAATCACGACGAAAAAGGGGCTTGATTTAAACAGCGCGGCCAATGCGGCGCAAAAAGCAGTTATCTTTACGAAAGTCGTTGCCGGTGACGGCGATGTGCCGTCTGACACGTCTATCAGTGATTTGACGGCCGTCGTGTCGCCGAAGATGACCCTTGAAATTACGAATAAAGAGAATTTGGGAAATGGGCATTTTACGATACGGGCGACACTGGGGAATGAAGAACTTGAGAGCGGATTTTATGCCAAGGAAATCGGAGTGTACGCGAAACTAGACGGTGACGTTGAAGTACTGTATGCGTACACGAACGGCGGCAACTACGTTGACTATATTCCCGATAAGTCATCGCCCATTGACGCGCAGGTCTTTAACATTGACGTAATTATCGGCAATTTACAGCAAGCGACTGTCGTAATCAGTGACGAAACACACGTTACCGTACAAGACCTCGAAGCGCATAACACAAGTGATAATGCGCACGAGAACCGCTTCAGCCTGTTTCAGAAAATCGCGACGCTCGGTGATGACATCATTAAAAAGCTGGCGCTTACAACGACAATCACGGTTATCAATGCTTTGCAGACCAACTCATGGTTTGGGCAGCTGTTGCAGATGGTATTAAATGCCTCCGGTGTAAAGTACAGCATGGCCCAAAATGGGTATATTTGCCTTGGGGAATTTTTCGGCGGGCTAATTATACAGTGGGGAACCCTTCAAACATATTCTTCTGCTTATTCCACACCTTACACAATATCTTTTACAAAAAATGCATGGGCGGTCATTCCCGTACATGTGGCCGGTGAGTACGCAGGAATAAGCATAGGCAATGGCACAAATAATATAGCATTTCAGTGTATGTATAGTGTTAATGTCGATCACATGAATGCAATGTACATAGCTATCGGGATTTAGACAGTGGGGAACCGGGATTGGAACAATTAATTTCCCAGTAATTTTTACTAATTTTTTTGCAGCGGTCGCAGTGTGTGTTGGAAGCGTATGGCTGTATGAAAGTCCTACTGTAGTAAATCCGTCTAACACATCAATAGAAGTGCCAACCGCCTCAGAATCTCAAGGCGGACAAGCAAATAGGAACGTTTTTTATATAGCAATTGGCAAGCTTTAGACAGTGGGGAAGTTTCATAACTACGAACAATATACTTGACGCAAAGTTACCAATACAGTTTTATCCGATTGATTTTACAGACGAAGTATTTTTTATAAAAGGTTCAATTTATAATACGGATTCAACAATTTATCATGATTTTGATTTACAACCCTGCGAAGTGACAAACACATCAATTACTTTTTTTTCGCAATTGTTTAACAGTGCAACAAACGAAACAAGCATGGGCACCATATTAAAGTATCTAGCTATCGGCCGATAGACATCCATCGTCCCATAATATAATCGTCTTCATTTGGCAGCCCCCCTTCGTATTCTGTGTTGCCGACAACCGGCGTGAATGATGTTAATCCTATTTCTCCGGGGATTGTCACTCCGTATGTCGTGCTGCAATTACTAAGATTCATTTTTTCCGAACCAGCCACAGCTAAAGCAATAGCAAAAGTAAAGTAAGCAACCGGATAGTATATTTCCGTTGCATTATTTTTATTTGTAATGTTTCCCCACTGTCTATCGGCTAATACTCCAAACAAAAAGGTTTGTTTGTCCGGTACTGCACGCTGCTTGGCAGGAGTCATTATTTAATACCGTTATCCATGCGGTAGTAGAAGAATTGGGCTCCTGAAATGCTGTAGCATTTGCCCATAAAATAGTAGTTACAGTTAACGGAAAATTAATAGAATAGCTAGTGTTTGCATTCGTGCAGTACTGCATTACCCACTGTAGACGACAGGATGAATGGCGGCTAAAGTATGCGATGTATACAGCAATTGATTAACGCAAGCAGACGTAAAAAGTTCTTTGCTGGTATGCATTTAGCCACATAAAAAGCCTGCATTAGTAGCGATTGAGTAGCATTTTTTAGTCACATTAGTAGCACAAGAAAAGAGGGATAAATACAGTCATGATAAGATATGCCGTTATAAATTAGGTGCATATTAGTAACAATTATTCCCCACATAAAGGAGGCTTAAATACCATGAATAGTACAAATGTAAGCTATTATGCGGCCGGGTTTGATAAGTCCGGTCACCGCGTCGTTACAAAGATTTGCGATTATGATCCGGCAAAGAGTAAACATGCCGGTAAGATTGCAGCGTTGCTCGACGATATTAAAGCTACGTCGTCAGATGTTGTAGTTGCGGAGATCATCAGCGCAGATGATTTTTATAAGTACACGAATGAAGATTGTGTCAGAGATACCGCAACCGGTAAGCCGGTGCCGTACGTGCCGCCCGAACCGACGGCGGAAGAAAAGACGGCATCGGCCGCAGCCGTGATTGCCGCCACGTATGAGCCGCAGCTGGCGGCGCTGAAGGATAGCCTGGTTACAGCTGTGTTGACGGGTGACACTGAGCTGCAGGCTGAGATTAAAGCTGAGTATGCCGATCTGGTAGCGGCATATAACACGGAATTGGAGGCGTTGAACAATGACTAAGAGATGCAAAATTTGTGCTCATAAATTGAATAGTGAAGGAGCTTGCACAAACGTAGCGTGCCCTGCATGCAAAAAGGCCGCCATTGATAATGCTGCGAAAGAAAGCAAAGCGGAACAGGAAGGAACAGACTAAATGGAGGGGATTATGGCTATGCTACGAACAGTAATCCCGGCAAATGTGGAAATTGTATGGGGAGGCATCACGGCGGTGGGCGGGACGGCATTATCTAATTTTTTAGGGTGGGGCCAATCCTTGGAAGTCTTGCTGGTTGCTATGGTGATTGATTATATTACCGGTGTGCTGGCGGCGTATATCAATCCGCATATGGCGTTAAATAGTCAAAAAGGCTTCAAAGGTATCTGCAAAAAAATAATCATTATATTGCTTGTTGCTCTAGCTCATGAGCTGGATAAAATGACCGGACAACCATTAGTACAAACGATGGTCGTCTGGTTTTTTATTGGCAATGAGGGCTTATCTATCATCGAAAATGCGGCGAAAGCTGGCCTTCCGATTCCACAGAAACTGCGGGAAACATTGGAGCAACTGGCAAGCGAGAAAGGAGCAAAACAATGAAAGTATTTATTAATCCCGGCCATGCGCCAAATGGCAAGCCCGATCCGGGGGCGGTCAACGCGAAAACAGGCCTGCGCGAATCGGACGTTGCGGCAGCTGTCGGCAACGCCGCCGCGCAGTATCTCATCAACGCCGGCGTTGCGGCGGCAGTGCTGCAGCATGATAGCTTGGCGACGGTTTGCGATACTGCAAACGCCAGCGGTGCCGATCTGTTTATCTCAATCCATTGTAATGCGGCCGATTCTGCCGCGGCCTTGGGAACGGAAACGTACTGTTACCCCGGTTCTGCTGCTGGCGAAATGTTGGCCAAGGCAGTACAACGGCAGATTGTCGACAGCCTGCATACCGTGGATCGAGGGGTAAAGCTGGCGATTCCGGGGCAAAACGGGTTGTACGTCCTAAACAATACGTCTATGCCGGCAATCCTAGTCGAGCTGGCATTTATCAGCAACGACCACGACGAGCAGCTTCTGGCAAATTACCAGGATGCATTTGCTCGTGCCATCGCGCGCGGCGTTACCGATTATCAGCTGATGCAATAGGGAGGTGATCGTTTTATCTGTCGCACGTAAAAGGGGGTGAAATTATGGGAAATCTACTCAAACGACTGCTGTCTAAGCTGTTTACGTCTGAGCTCGACAAACGAAAAGAGCGCCTGCGCAAAAAGCTGCAGGCGCAGATTAACACAACGTCATCGAGTTGGGTCAAGACGAGAAACCAGCTGTATATTGATTTGCTGGAAATTGCGAGTGAAACAATGGTAAATAAAATGGAAAAGGAGATTGATGAAATATGAACGAAGATATCAAAAACGTAGTAAGTGAAGCATTACAGGAAGTCTTGGAAGAGGTCAAAGACAACGCACTGGATTTTGTGACAAACACTGTATTTCCGTATGTCGATGCTGCCATCGATGATTTTGAAGCGGCGCAGACCGCAGATGCAGAACAGTCTACGTCCGGCTGGGTTAAAATCCGTGCGAAACTCATCAACACCGGCATTGATTTGGTGTGGTCCGTAACAAAGAAAGTTGTTACGAAGATTCTCGAAAAGGCTGCTGACGACGAGACGGCACCGGCAGTATAATATTGTGACTGAGGGGACTAAGCAGGTAATTACGCTGCGTTAGTCCCCTCTTTTTTGTTAACCATTTACTACTAATGCTATCATAATATACGCGGATAGACGGTAAAATAATGGCAGTAAATTTTTATCGATGGGGTCAAAATGGGGTCAAAGACGCCAGATTTTATGAGGTCAACGAAAAAAGGCAGAACCAGCAACTGCTGATTCTGCCTGAGTTGGTGCGAGTGAAGGGACTTGAACCCTTACGTCGTACGACGCCAGATCCTAAGTCTGGTGCGTCTGCCATTCCGCCACACTCGCTTATATGACAGGCAATAGTTTACCATATTTCGGACTTCTTTTCAAGCTTGTGGAAATTTTCACAAATTTTGCAAAATCTATTGGCAAGGGACAGCAAGTATGATATACTACGCATGGCTGTTGCAGGTCTGTATGCGTTATGATCCGGTTGGCATCGGAAGAGCGGGACTGGAAGAGGACCTGAAAGCAGTGTTGTGATACGATATGCGACTTGTATCTTTGTTTTGAAGAGCGAGAACGGAGGAATTATGTATGCAAAAAGAAATGGGTGTCAAAGCGCCGAGCGGCGTCCGTAAACGGGCCTTGCTGACGACGCGGGAGCTGACTATCGTCGGCATGCTGTCGGGAATTACGATGTTGTTAGGCCTGACGGGGTATGGATTCATTCCCCTGCCGCTGATGAAAGCGACGATCCTGCACGTGCCTGTTATTATCGGCGCTCTAGTAGCCGGGCCGCGCGTCGGCGTTATGGTTGGCTTTATCTTCGGCTGTTTCAGTATTTTCCAGGCGATTACGACGCCTGTCGTATTGTCCTTCGCCTTTTTAAATCCGCTGATTTCCGTCGTTCCCCGCGTACTGATCGGCTTGGGGACCTATTATGTGTATAAAGCCGTATGGAAGGCGATTCACAAGGAATCGTTCAGTCTGGCTGTTGCCGGCTTTATCGGATCGGTCATCAATACGGTCGGCGTTATGGGCGGTATTTACTTGATTTATGCAAAGGACTTTGCCGAGCTCCGCAATATTCCCCTGGATAACGTCGTCAACATCATCGTAGGCGTCTGCCTGTTCAACGGGATTCCCGAAGCCGTGGTGTCGGCCATTATTACCGTGCCGGTGGTCATCGTGCTGAAAAAGGTTATAAAAAACAGATAAGATGTGATTTTCAAAGGGCTGCACTGTGATGTGGCCCTTTTTTATGCGGCTGTTACTAGCCACTGCCAATATATTATGATATTATTAATAATAGGCTTCAATACAGGAAGCTTTGACTACTATGTGGTACATAAGCGGCGGCTCCTGGAGCAAACGGGCGCCGGCCGCTGTATTGTCTTGCAGAGACGGCAGATGCGGCAGAGCCGCGTCGTGCAAAAAGGGGGGAATATACCATGCAGAAACGAGTTGCCGTTGCCATGAGCGGCGGCGTGGACAGTTCCGTTACAGCGGCGCTGCTGAAACGAAAGGGATATGATGTCATCGGCATTACGATGCGCCTGTGGGACGGCGAAGCGGCGGAAAAAAGCGCCGACGATGCCAAGGCGGTAGCCGATATATTGGGAATTCCCCATGACACGTTGGACTTTAGCGACACCTTCCGGCGCGATGTCATAGAATATTTTATCGACGCTTACAGTCGGGGAAAGACGCCCAATCCCTGCGTTGCCTGCAATCGGTGCGTTAAATTTGGCCGGCTGTGGGAGGAAGCGCGCCGCCGCGGCGCCGACCTGCTGGCGACGGGGCATTATGCCCGCACGGCCTACGATGCGGAACGGGGCGTGTATACGCTGCTTCGCGGTTCAGACCGGCGCAAAGATCAATCGTACGTGCTGTATCAACTGACGCAGGATTTGCTTCCCCACGTCTTGTTCCCTATGGCTGATTTTGAAAAAAGCGATACGCGGGCGATGGCGCAGGAATGGGGGTTGCCCGTGTTTAATAAACCGGAGAGCCAGGATATTTGCTTTATTCCCGATAATGACTACAAGGGATTTCTGCGCCGGGAACGGGCCGGCATGTTTAAAGCCGGAAATTTTGTCGATGCAGACGGCCGAGTCATCGGCCGGCACGAAGGCATTCCGGCGTATACAATTGGCCAGCGCCGCGGCTTGAATTTGGGCGGTCCCGGCGGGCCGTATTACGTTACGGCACTGGATGTGGCTCGTAACCAGGTCGTCGTCGGTTCGAACGACGATTTATTTTCTGCAGAGGTACGGGCCGAAGGCGTATCGTGGGTAGAAGGAGAGCCTGAAGGACGCTTCCGCGCTTTGGGAAAAATACGTTATGCCGCCAAGGAATCGCCCTGCACGGTCCGACTGGAAGAACACGGCCGTATCTGCGTTACCTTCGACCAGCCCCAGCGGGCGGTCACGGCGGGACAGGCACTGGTCCTGTACGACGCCGAGACGGGCGACCGTGTTTTAGGCGGCGGCATCATTATGTAAATTGAAATACTGAAAGAGGAGAGATAACGTGGCGACAAAATATATTCGCAATTTTTCAATTATTGCCCATATAGACCATGGGAAATCGACGCTGGCCGACCGGCTGCTGGAACGGACAGGAACCGTTTCGCAGCGTGAAATGGAAGATCAGCTGCTCGATACGATGGATTTGGAACGTGAACGAGGCATTACCATCAAAGCCCAGTCGGCGCGTCTCATGTACGATGCGAAAGACGGTCATCAGTACACGCTGAACTTGATCGACACGCCGGGCCATGTCGACTTCAACTACGAAGTATCCCGCAGCCTGGCGGCCTGCGAGGGGGCGCTGCTCATCGTCGACGCAACGCAGGGCGTAGAAGCGCAGACATTGGCAAACGTGTACTTGGCCTTGGAACATGATTTGGAAATCATTCCTATCATCAATAAAATTGACTTGCCCAGCGCCGATCCCGACCGGGTGCGTAAGGAAATTGAAGACCTCATCGGGCTGGACGCGTCGGAAGCTATACTGGTCAGCGCGAAGACCGGCGTCGGCATAGACGACGTGCTCGAAGCGATCGTAAAGCACGTTCCCGAGCCGGCTGACGCTCCCGACAAACCGTTGCGGGCTCTTATTTTCGACTCCCATTTCGACCCGTACAAAGGGGCTATTGCCAACATCCGCATCATGGAAGGCAGCGTCAAGCCTGGCGACCGCATCCGCATGATGGCTTCAGGCAAGGAGTTCGAAGTCATCGAAACGGGCGTTTTCCTGCCGCAGATGTATCCCGTGCCGTCGCTGGAATGCGGCAGCGTAGGCTATTTAGCTGCCAGCATGAAGAACGTTCGCGACTGCCGCGTCGGCGATACGGTGACGCTGGCCGATAATCCGGCGTCGGAAGCCCTGCCGGGCTACCGCAAAGCCGTGCCGATGGTATACTGCGGCTTATATCCCGTTGAAACGAACGATTACGATAACCTGCGCGACGCCCTGGAAAAGCTTCACCTCAACGATGCGGCCCTGTTATTTGAACCGGAGACGTCGACGGCCTTGGGCTTTGGTTTCCGCTGCGGCTTTCTGGGCCTGCTGCACATGGACGTCGTCCGCGAACGATTGGAGCGGGAATACGGCCTGACGCTGATTACGACGGCTCCGTCTGTTATTTACCACGTGTACTGCACGGACGGCACGATGGTTGAGGTAGACAACCCGGCTCTCATGCCGGATATGACGAAAATCGATCATATCGAAGAACCCTTCGTCAAGACGACGATTATCATTCCGAAGGAAATGGTCGGCACGGTCATGGAAATTTCCCAAAATCGCCGCGGCCAGTATGAGACGATGGATTATCTCGATGAAACGAGAGTTTCTCTTGTATATAATCTTCCGTTGTGTGAAATATTATACGACTATTTCGATGTTTTGAAATCGGCGACGAGAGGGTATGCGTCTCTTGATTACGAGCTCAACGGGTATCAGTCCTCGCCTATGGTGAAGATGGATATCCTCATCAACGGCGAAGTCGTCGACGCCCTGAGCGTCATCGTGCATCGCGAATTTGCCGCCCGCCGCGGCCGGGCTCTCGTCGAAAAGCTGCGCAGCCTCATTCCGCGCCAGCTGTTCCAGATCCCAATCCAGGCCGCGCTGGGCAACAAGATCATTGCCCGGGAAAACGTCGCGGCCCTGCGCAAGGACGTATTGGCCAAGTGCTACGGCGGCGATATTACGCGTAAGCGCAAGCTGCTGGAAAAGCAGAAAGAAGGGAAGAAGCGCATGAAGCAGTTCGGCACCGTCGAAATTCCTCAGGAAGCCTTCATGGCCGTCCTGCAGGTAGACGACAAATGATTGGCCTGTACGTGCACGTCCCGTTTTGCGTCAAAAAATGCCGGTACTGCGACTTTCCGTCGTACAGCGGCGTCGAATCGTATATCGACGCCTACGTCGATGCCGTATGCCGCGAAATCAGCCTGTTTCCCCGCGGGGAGCAGGCTGATACTGTTTATTTCGGAGGCGGTACGCCGTCGCTGCTGCGGGCCGGCCAAATCGGCTCTATCATGAAATGCATCGAGGCGCATTTTGACATTGCCGCTGATGCGGAAATTACAGTGGAGGCGAATCCGGACAGCGTGAGCCGCCAGTACGTCCGCGAGCTGGCGGCTCTTGGCATCAACCGCGTGAGTCTCGGCATTCAGTCCTTCGACGATGGCATGCTGCGCTTTCTCGGACGGGTTCACACGGCAGACGAGGGAAAACGATCTGTGCAGGCCGTTTGGGACGGCGGCGTCAGAAATATTTCCATCGACCTCATGTACGGCCTGCCGGGGCAGACGGAAGAGATGGTCCGCGCCGATATGGAAGTGCTGGCGTCCTTGCCCGTATGCCACGCGTCCATATACAGCCTTATCGTAGAAGAGCATACGCTCTTGTGGGATGATTTGCGCAAAGGCCGCTGCCTTCTTCCGAACGACGAGGAGATAGAACAAATGGGGCAGGCCGTTCATCGGGCTATGCACCGGTTGGGCTTTTCGCACTATGAAATTTCCAGCTATGCCAAGGACGGCTGTTTATCCCGGCATAACTGCAAGTACTGGCAGTACGAACCGTACGTCGGTTTCGGGCCGTCGGCTCATTCCTTTTATCATGACGAACGCTGGGCTAATATTGCGAATATTCCCCTGTATATCCGCAAGGTCGGCAAGGAAGACGCGGCGGCGGAACGCATTGCCATTGACCGAAACCGAGCCGTCGAGGACTATTGTTTTTTAGCCCTGCGCATGCGCAAAGGCATTGACTACGCCGATTTTCGGCAGCGCTTCGGCTGTTCTGTAGAAGACGAGTTTGCCGACGTGCTGCATCGTCTTCTGGCACAGAAACTGTTGGAGGCAACGCCGTCCGGCTGCCGCATGACTGCCTTGGGCCGGGATTATGGGAATTACGTATTCAGTCAATTTATTCGCGAGTAGGCGGGATATTACGATATTTTTACTGCAATATAGAGCCTATTTGACAGATTTATGTTGTCTCCATCGTACGATGCTCCTGCCGAAAGGGGATAACAATACGGCGAAACAGCTCATGACTGCTGGCTTTGCGGCCTGTGTAACGATGCAAGGGCGGTCAGTCAGTCCCATTTGACAAAATGACTCATTTTGAGTATAATTTCATTGTGTGCAATAAAAGCACTCCCTAACATAATTTGGAGGGAGGGATAATAGATGGCAGAAATCAAAGTAGGTAAAAACGAAACGTTGGACAGCGCACTTCGCCGCTTCAAGCGTTCTTGCCAAAAGGCAGGTGTTCTCTCCGAAGTACGGAAACGCGAACACTATGAAAAACCGAGTGTACGGAGAAAGAAAAAATCCGAAGCAGCACGTAAACGGAAATACAGAGCATAATCGTCAACAGTAAGAAGGGTGATACCATGTCTCTAAAGGAACAACTGCTTCAGGACATGAAAGACGCAATGAAAGCGAAAGAAGCAGGAAAGACGGCGTTATCGGTGATCCGCATGGTCCGCTCGGCTATCCGCAATACGGAAATCGACGGTAAATGCGAATTAGACGACGCCGGCGTTGGAGCAGTCATTGCGAAAGAAATGAAACAGCGCAAAGAATCGTTGGCAGATTTTGAAAAGGCCGGCCGCGCCGATCTGGTAGAACAGGTAAAGGCAGAAATGGCCGTCCTGGAAAAGTATATGCCCAAGCAGCTTTCGGAAGATGAAATCCGGAAGATCGTGACGGACATCGTCGCCGGAAACGACGGCATGAAGATGGGCGATGTCATGAAGGCGGTTATGCCGCATGTAAAAGGCAAGGCCGACGGAAAAGTTGTTTCAGCTATTGTCAAAGAAATTTTACAACATAATTAGTTTTTATCATAAAATATATTGACAAATAAACTAATTGATTGTATTATTTTAACATGATTTACGACAACAAAATCATGTATGCAAAGTCAAAGAAGACTTCGAACCTATATCTGAAAAGATAGCAGGGGCGGAGTCTTTTTGTATTAAAAGGAGGATGTACCTATGGTAAAAGATGATTTGGTATACGTAATTCCGGCAGGGCAGTATGGCAAGGAAGGCGTGCTGGCGTTATTGGAACAGCACCCGGAAATTAAGTTCGTATCTCTCGTCGGTGTCGATCTGGCCGGCAACGATACGGATGAAAAGATTCCTATTTCCGTATTTTTCGACGATTATGAAAAATTCTTCAACGGCACGGCTGTGCAGACTGATGGTTCTTCTGTCGTACTTCCCGGGATTGCTACATTGTCGGACGCTCGCGTCGATATGAAAGCAGATCCTAGCGTCAACTGGTTCGTAGACTACAACGACGGTAATATCGACCCGGCTACGGGCCGTCCTGTAGGCACACTGCGTATTCCGAGCTTTTTGTGCCATGCGACGGGCTACATCGATTCCCGTTCGATTCTCCGCAATACGACGGATTATGTTGGCGAACAGATATTAGCGCTGATTAAAAAATACGGGATTAAAGGCTTGTCTGTCAACCCCGACGACATCGAAAAAATCGTATTCACGACGGCGACGGAATTGGAATTCTGGGTCAAGACGCCGAGCCAGGACGTAGAAACGCGTCTCCTTTCGGCTTCTCAGAAATTGCAGGAACAGTACTGGCAGCGTACGCACGGCGTCGTCCGCACGGCCTTGGAACAGACTGTGGAACGCCTTGAAAAATACGGCCTCAATCCTGAAATGGGCCATAAGGAAGTCGGTGGCATTAAAGCCCAGATCGACGATTCGGGCAAATTGATTTTCGTATTGGAACAGATCGAAGTCGACTGGGCCTTTACCAGCGATCCCGTACAGACGGCGGATAACGAAATCCAGGCCCGCATCATCGTCCGCGAAGTGTTCCGCGAAAACGGGCTCGAAGTCACCTTCCAGGCCAAACCGATTCAGGGCGTTGCCGGCTCCGGCGAACACACTCACTTTGGATTGGGCGCGATCTTAAAGAGCGGCAAATTCGTCAACTTGTTCAACCCCGACGACATGAACGCGGAATTTATGTCGTCCCTCGGCTACGGCGCTATCATGGGCATACTGAAGCACTATGAAGTCATGAATCCCTTTGTTTCGGCTACGACGGACTCGCTGAACCGCTTGAAACCGGGCTTTGAAGCGCCGGTCTGCATCGTAACGTCCTTGGGCGGCGAAACGCCGGATGTTCCGACCCGTAACCGCTCCGTCCTGATTGGCTTAATCCGCAGCGTTGATAGCCCGAATGGAACCCGTTTCGAACTGCGCGCTCCCAACCCCTTTACCAATACGTATATCGCTATCGCTATGGGCTACCTCAGCGCTCTCGACGGCATTAAATACGCTCTTTCCAGCGGCAAGACGCCGGCCGAACTGCTGGCTGAACTGTCCAAGAAACCGGGCGAAGCTGCCGATTATCTGGAAACAGACCGGGCATACCGCTCCGAAGTCGACGTATTCGAAGAATTCACGGCAGCAGAACGGGACGCCATGTTCGGCAAAGCGCCGCGCACCGTATGGGAAAACTTCAAAGCACTCGAACTCCATCCGGAAAAATTGGATACCTTGGCCTGCCCGGCTTTTGAAAAGCGCATCATGGAATCGTTTAAATTGGGCGCGCTGAATCGCTGGGCCCTGGAACTGCAGTTCCGTATTATCCCCGACAACTTGTCCAAGGTCATTTCGGCAAAACCGCTGCACATGGAAGCCGATACCAATCCGCTGGAAGCCGAACGGTGGACGAAGATCAACGCCCTCCGCACGGAATTAGGCCGCGATACGGATAAGAGCTTGTCCATCTTCTCCAAGATTAAAAAGGCCTTGGCCGCTAACGACTACGACGCCGCTTCGGACCTCATGGTCGTCATGAACGACAAGATGGATGAACTGACCGATTTGTATTATGAATACTCTCACAACGCATTTTAATAAATAGAATAAATATGCATGCAAATACCCCTGCCGCACCGGCAGGGGGATTTCTATAAAGGCAGGGATATGATTTACTTCAGCACTAATCCGACCGGGCAATGGTCGCTGCCTGTAATGTCGGTGTAGATCTCGGCTTGTTCCAACCGGCTGTCCAAATCTTTGGACGTGATGAAATAGTCAATGCGCCATCCGGCGTTGTTCTGACGGGCTTTGAAGCGATAGCTCCACCAGGAGTACACGCCTTCTTTGTCAGGATAGAAATAGCGCCACGTGTCTGTAAATCCGGCGGCCAGCAGTTCTGTCATCTTCTGCCGTTCTTCGTCGGAAAAGCCGGCGTTTTTGCGGTTGGTCTTGGGATTCTTTAAGTCGATTTCTTCGTGGGCCACGTTCAGGTCGCCGCACAGCACGACAGGCTTGGTTTTGTTGAGCTCGACGAGATAGCGGCGAAAATCGTCTTCCCAGGTCATGCGGTAGTCGAGACGGGCTAGTTCCGACTGACTGTTGGGGGTGTAGCAGGTGACGAAGTATATGTCATCGAATTCCAGCGTAATCAGGCGGCCTTCATGGTCGTGTTCGTCGATGCCCATGCCGTACGAGCAGGACAGGGGCTTGCGTTTCGTAAAGATGGCCGTGCCGCTGTAGCCCTTCCGGTCGGCGTAGTTCCAATATTGCTCGTAGCCGGGCAAGTCCAGATCAATTTGACCTTCCTGGAGCTTTGTTTCCTGCAGGCAGAAAATATCGGCGTCCAGAGCGGAAAAAACATCCATAAATCCTTTTTTCATTACGGCGCGCAGGCCGTTTACATTCCAGGAAATGCATTTCATGGGTCTTCATCCTTTCTTTGGATAACTTACTGTCGTAATTCAAGAAAATTTGGTATAATAAACATAAAATATTACTTTTGCAGCATGCTGCAAGCAGTAAATGTAAGTTTGCCTTTATATTGCATTCTTATTGTATAGAAAAGCAGTATGCTTGTCAAAATCGAATCAGGTGATCAGAAATGGCAGTACATGAATTAGCAGGAACGAAAGTAAGAAAAGAGGATTATATTGATTTGCAGGCTATTGCGGCGGCCTATGCCAATACTCATCCTGACGTAAGCGATCCGCATCAGCAGGTGCGCTTTGGCACGTCGGGCCATCGCGGACAGGCTGGAAACGGCAGCTTTACGGCCGACCACGTCGCGGCTATTGCCCAGGCTGTCTGCAACTTCCGCAAGCAGTTCGGCGCAGAAGGCCCCTTGTTCGTCGGTGAAGATACCCACTATTTGTCCAAGCTGGCCTATGAAACGGTCTTGGGCGTATTGGCGGCTAACGGCGTTACGGCTTATGTAGACAGCGAAAATGACTTTGTGCCGACGCCGTCCGTATCGCGGGCCATTCTCCGCTACAATGACTGCCGCAGCGAAAAGCTGGCCGACGGCTTGATCATTACGCCGTCCCATAATCCTCCCGAACACGGCGGTATCAAGTACAACCCGATTACCGGCGGCCCGGCAGAATCGGATATTACCAAGGCGATTGAAGCGGAAGCAAACCGCCTGCTGGCCGGCCATAACGCCGAAGTCAAGAGCATGTCCTATGAAGACGCGAAGAACAGCCAGTGGGTCGTGCCGTACGACTACAAGGGACTGTATGTGGCAGAACTTGAATCCATTATCGATATGGACGCTATCCGCGGCGCGAACCTGCGCATTATGGTCAACGCTCTGGGCGGCTCGGGCATGAATTACTGGCACAAGATTTCGGAACAGTATCATATTCCCATCGACTTCGTCAATGATACGTACGATCCGCAGTTTACCTTCATGAATTACGACCATGACGGCAAGGTCCGCATGGACTGCTCGTCGGCATACGTCATGTCGGCCGTTACGCAGAGCAAGGACAAATACGACCTGATTTTAGCCAACGACCCGGACTACGACCGTTTCGGCATCGTTTCCGGCGCGCAGGGCATGATTTCGGCCAACGCTTACCTGACGGTGGCGTCCCACTATCTGATGACTCACCGCAACTTTGCCGGACGGGGTATCGCCAAGACCGTTGTCACGACGGATATGCTGGCCCGCTCGGCGGCTATGCTCGGTATTCCCTGCTACGAAGTGCCCGTCGGCTTTAAATATTTCGGCTCCTTGTACACGGAAGGTAAAATCGCCTTTTCCGGCGAAGAAAGCGCCGGCGGCTCCTTTGTCGCGAAAGACGGCAGCGTCTGGACGACGGATAAAGACGGCATGATCATGTGCCTCTTAGCTGCGGAAATCAAGGCCGTTACGGGCAAATCGCCTATTGACTACTACAATGATTTGTGCGAAAAGCTGGGCCGTCCGTACACGATGCGCAGCGATGCGCCGGCGACGCTGGAAGAAAAGGATCAGATCAGCTCCCTGACGGAAAGCGACGTTACGGAAAAGACCCTGTGCGGCAGTGAAATCAAGGCGGTGCTGTCCAAGTCCCCATACGGCGACTTCGCTATCGGCGGCGTCAAGATCGCGACCGACGACGGCTGGGTAGCGGCGCGCCCGTCCGGTACGGAAGATCTGTACAAGCTGTATGCAGAAAGCTTCGTATCCCAGGAACAGGCGGCGGCGCTGCTGGAAGAAGGCAAGGCGCTGATTTCCAAGGCTTTGGCTAAATAAGACAATACTATACCTTAACGGAAAGAAGAAAGGACGGGCGAAAGCGTGTCCTTTCTTTTCCGGGGAATTTCCGTAAGCGGCGCGGCGAAACGGCGCTATTATGTGGCGCAGCAGTAGAATTTTGCGATTGACTTATGGTATAATAAAGGGCATGGTAGATTAGAAAGAAATTAAAGATATGCAATAAAGGAGTGGAATCCCCATGAAAGTTGTTATCACCGTAGTCGGAGTAGACCGGACTGGCATTATCGCTACAGTAAGCCAGGTCATGGCAGAACACCAGATTAATATTATGACGATAAATCAGGTCATTTTGGACGGTATTTTCAATATGGCGATGATCGTAGACATGGAGCAGTCGACCGTCGATTTGGAAGGCCTTCAGGCTATCCTGCGGGAAAAGGGCGACGCCCTGGGCGTAGAAATCCGGGCGCAGAACCAGGCCATTTTCGATGCGATGCATCAAGTAGGATAAGGAGAACCGGGTATGCTGACAATCCATGACGTATTAGAAACGAATCAAATGATACAGAAGAATAATCTGGACGTCCGTACGATTACGATGGGGATTAGTCTTCTTGACTGCTGTTCCAGCGACGGCAAGGTATTATGCCGCAATATTTACGATAAAATCACGTCGTACGGCGAGAACCTTGTCAAGACGGGCGAAGATATTGCCCGCGAATACGGCGTGCCGATCATCAACAAGCGCGTAGCCGTTACGCCTATCAGCCTGGTAGCCGGAGCCAGCGATTTGACGAATTACGTTGAAATCGCCAGAACGCTCGACAAGGCGGCGAAGGAAATCGGTATCGACTTCATCGGCGGTTTTTCCGCGCTGGTGGAACGGGGCTTTACGGACGGCGACCGCCGTCTCATCGACTCCATCGCCGAAAGCCTGGCCTGCACCGATTTGGTATGCAGCTCCGTTGCCGTCGGCTCGACGAAAGCCGGCCTCAACATGGATGCCATCGCTGAAATGGGCCGGGTATTCAAGGATTTGGCCGAACGGACGAAGGATAAGGATGCCTTAGGCTGCGCGAAATTGGTTGTATTTTCCAACGCCGTTGAAGACAACCCCTTCATGGCCGGCGCCTTCCACGGCGTGACGAACGGCGACTGCTGCGTCAGCGTCGGCGTCAGCGGACCGGGCGTCGTCAAACGGGCATTGGAAAATGTCAAGGGCGAACCTTTCGATGTCGTTGCCGAAACGATCAAGAAGACGGCCTTCAAGATTACCCGCGTAGGGCAGCTCGTCGCCATGGAAGCGTCGAAGCGGCTCAACGTTCCCTTCGGCATCATCGACCTGTCCTTAGCTCCTACGCCGGCT
>ULTB01019095.1_pt1 | contig 17947 bp, 12 predicted proteins | sample 1957251 | NCBI WGS metagenome assembly ULTB01 (sample SAMEA4835724, study PRJEB28245) | human gut metagenome | biome: gut microbiome; material: fecal sample | place: Denmark | collected 2008
GGAGGGCGTCTGGAAGAAGCCGGGCGTGCACAACGTGGAGGAGTTCGATCCGGATCCCTTCATGGAGCTGCTCAACACGCAGGGACTGCCCTGGCACGAGGAGTTTGACAAGGACTTGGAGTTGTAATCATCCCTTTTCCCTCCCCCTGCTTCGCCGAAGACCTTCCGTGGCTTCCGGTCAAGCAGGGGAGGAGAGAGGTTTAGCAAGATAACACATAGAAAAAAATATGGCAAAGAAAGAAGATGCCGCGCAGGACCCGAAGGCCGACAAGATGAAGGCCCTTCAGGCAGCGATGGCCAAGATAGAGAAAGATTTCGGCAAGGGTTCCATCATGCGCATGGGCGATGAGCATGTGGAGCCCGTCGATGTGATCCCCACGGGCAGCATTGGCCTCAATGCTGCCCTGGGCGTGGGCGGCTATCCCCGTGGCCGTATCATCGAGATCTACGGACCAGAGTCTTCTGGTAAGACGACGCTCGCCATCCACGCCATTGCCGAGGCACAGAAGATGGGCGGTGTGGCCGCCTTTATCGATGCGGAGCACGCCTTCGACCGCTTCTATGCCCAGAAGTTGGGTGTAGATGTCGATAACCTCTGGATCTCGCAGCCCGACACGGGAGAGCAGGCCCTGGAGATCGCCGACCAGCTCATCCGCTCCTCCGCCATCGACATCCTGGTGGTGGACAGCGTGGCGGCCCTGACTCCGAAGAAGGAGATCGAGGGCGACATGGGCGATAGCAGCGTAGGACTCCAGGCGCGCCTGATGAGCCAGGCACTGCGCAAACTGACGGGTACGATCTCGAAGACCAACACCTGCTGCATCTTCATCAACCAGCTGCGCGAGAAGATCGGCGTGATGTTCGGCAGTCCCGAGACCACCACGGGTGGCAACGCCCTGAAGTTCTACTCCTCCGTCCGACTGGATATCCGCAGGATCTCCTCCATCAAGAATGGCGACCAGGTCATCGGCAACCAGGTCCGCGTCAAAGTGGTCAAGAACAAGGTGGCGCCGCCCTTCCGCAAAACGGAGTTCGACATCATGTTCGGTGAGGGCATTTCCAAGGCTGGTGAGATTATCGACTTGGGTGTGACCTACAATATCATCAAGAAGAGCGGTAGCTGGTTTAGTTACAAGGACACGCGCCTGGCGCAGGGCCGCGACGCCACGAAGCGACTGCTCCAGGACAATCCCGAACTCTGTGAGGAGCTGGAAGCGCTCATCATGCAGGCCATAACCAATCCTTCCGAGGAACAGAAGGTTGCAGCGTGCACAGCGTCCAAAACCAACGTCGGCGACAGTATCGAAGGCAGCGAGGCCTAATATAGAAAAGCCGCAGGCGGCTATGATATAGAAAAAGGGGGATGGAAAGCAATTGCTTCCCATCCCCTTTTTCGGTCCCTGGCCCTCAGGCCAAAGAATTTATCTGTCAGCCTGGAAGAGCGGATCCTCCGGCATCACCATGATCGGCTTCTGCTGCTCGGCCTTGATGATCTCCTCGGAGCAGTACTTCTTGTTGACCACCAGGCGGAACATGAAGTTCTCAAACCACTCGTTGGTCATGATCAGGCAACCGCCCTGACCGTAGCTGGCGCCCCAGCTGTTCTCCACCTTCCATTTCTTCGGCTGGCCGTTCTCGTCGAGATCGACGGCCACGAGCGTCATGGCGTGGGTGGAACCGCTATCGAAGGTGCTGATACGGTCGGCCTTGTCCATGGGGAAGGTTGTTCCGTAGAGCGATCCGTAGTCGTAGTTGTCCATGGCGAGGTAGCCGCGCTTGCGGTCAAGCTGCTTGCCTACGTCGTAGCTGGAGTACATCTTCGTGCTGTCCTTGAGTGAGGCGATGGCGAGTTTGGCAATCTCCTCCACGGGCAGGTTGAGATACTTCCAGTTGTGGCCGTCGTAGGTGTGGCGGTCATACTCCACCTCGTAGGTCTTCCAGTAGGGACGGCGCGGGTCGTTCATCACCATCACGAAGGTGCCGTTGAGCGGATGGCCCACGGTCTCGTCGTAGAACTCCTTCGGGGTGTACTTGCGGGGCTTGCCCACGGTCTTGCCGTTCTTGTCCTTGAAGGCGTAGGTGAATTCCTTCACCGGGTTGCCCAGCGAGACGGTCAGCATGTGATAGACCGTGCCGAGCATCTCAGTCTTGCGGGCCTGGATGTCGCGCTTCGACTTCTTGGCAGCCACCATCTTGCGCAGCTCCAAACCAAACTCGCGCAACTTTGAGGAGATCAGCTCCGCCATACGCGAGGTGTTCTCTGCGGAGTAGGGCTCCGGCATGGCCTCCATCGGCACGACACCATACTTCTCTGCCAGGTCGGCAGCACCACAGAACGTACCGCCGTCGTTGAGCGGATTTTTGAAGAAGAACTGCACGCGCTGGTCGTCAATGGGTTTATCGGCGCAGTCGATCACGCCCTGCAGCATCAGGTTGGCCTTCTCCAGCTGGTCGTAGAAGGAGAGATAGACCTGACTGTACTCCACGCGGATGCTGTCCTTGTGCAGACGGGCGAAGTTGGCACGCAGCACGTTGAGGCCCGAGAACAGCCAGCAGCGTCCCGAACTCTTCTGGTTGTGGATGCTCTGTGCGGGGGTCTCCACGCTGAAGTAGGTGTCCAAACGGCCCTGCTCCTTGAAGTTCAAGGCCAAGTCGTCGATCTTGTTGGTTGCCAGCGCATTGCTGATCACGCGGTCACTACTCTGAACGCCATTGCGCTCGATCTGTGTGAGCATCTCGCTGGAGATGCCGCCACCCTTAGTCGGCGTCTGCGCATGGCCCTGCATCGTGAGGCAGAGAAGAGCCGCCGCTAAAATTTGGTTCTTTCTCATACTTTGGTTGGTTGTTTCCCCGCCCCACATCCGCACTTGCCGATGGGGGCGGGGGGATAGATATTAGGATTTGCTATTTTATTGTATTTCTCAAAATCGTGTTGTTTCTCTCTCAAAGCCGTTAGGTCCCTTGAGCCTCTGGTCCAGAACTCCTACTTCTCGAGGTCGTAGGCGTGCTTCGGGTAGTCGATGGTGTAGTGGAGTCCGCGACTTTCCTTTCGCTCGATGGCCTGTCGTGTGATGAGGTAGCCGACGTTGATCATGTTGCGTAGCTCGCAGATGTCCTTCGTCGCCTTCACGCGTTTGAAGAGTGCTTCCGTCTCCTCATAGAGCAAGTCGAGGCGGTCCCATGCGCGCTTCAGTCGCAGGTCGGAGCGGACAATGCCGACATAGTTGGACATCACCTGTCCCACCTCCTTGATGCTCTGTGTGATGAGCACTTTCTCCTCGTTGGTCATCGTGCCCTCGTCGTTCCACTCCGGCACACGGTCGTTCCAGTCGTAGCCGTCCACCACCTGCAGGCTGTGCTTGGCTGCCGCGTCCGCATAGACCACGGCCTCTATCAGCGAGTTGCTGGCCAGTCGGTTGCCACCGTGCAGTCCCGTGCAGGAACACTCGCCCAGGGCATAGAGACGATGGATGGAGCTCTCGCCGTTGAGATCTACTTTGATGCCGCCACACATATAGTGGGCCGCCGGGCGCACGGGGATCATCTCCTTCGTGATGTCAATGCCGATGCTGAGACATTTCTGGTAGATGTTGGGGAAGTGCTGGCGCGTCTCCTCCGGGTCCTTGTGGGTCACGTCGAGGCAGACATGGTCCAGGCCGTGCGTCTTCATCTCCTTGTCGATGGCCCGCGCCACGATGTCGCGCGGGGCCAGGGAGAGGCGCTCGTCATATTTCTCCATGAAGGTCTCGCCCGTGGGCAATTTCAGAATGCCGCCGTAGCCACGCATAGCCTCGGTGATGAGGTAGGCCGGATGGGTCTCACCCGGGTGGTAGAGCGACGTGGGGTGAAACTGTACGAACTCCATGTCCTTCACCGTGCCCTTGGCGCGATAGACCATGGCCTCGCCGTCGCCCGTAGCGATGATGGGATTGGTCGTCGTCTGATACACCGCTCCGCAACCGCCCGTACACATCAGCGTCACGCGGCTCAGATAGGTGTCCACCTTCTGGGTCTCCGGATTGAGCACGTAGGCTCCGTAGCATTCGATGTCGGGCGTGCGCCGCGTCACCTCAACGCCGAGGTGGTGCTGCGTGATGATCTCCACAGCGAAGTGGTTCTCCTTGATCTCGATGCGCGGATGGTTGCGGCAGGCCTCCATCAGGGCGCGCTGGATCTCGGCACCTGTGTCGTCGGCATGGTGCAGGATGCGAAACTCGCTGTGGCCGCCCTCGCGGTGGAGGTCAAAACTGCCGTCCTCCTTGCGGTCAAACTGGGTGCCCCATTCGACCAGCTCCTGGATCTGTGCCGGCGCATTGCGCACCACCTGCTCCACGGCTTTGCGGTCGGAGATATAGTCACCTGCTATCATGGTGTCCTTGATGTGCTTGTCAAAGTCATCTACGGCGAGGTTCGTCACCGAAGCCACACCGCCCTGCGCGAACGAGGTGTTGGCCTCGTCGAGCGTCGTCTTGCAAATCATGCAAACCCTTCCCTTGTGCGCCTTGGCTATCTTCAAGGCATAGCTCATTCCGGCGATACCAGCGCCGATGATCAGGAAATCGTATTTATGAATCATTTCTAAGCAAACAGTTGTGCTCCCTATGGGGAGCGGAATAACGTTTCGCCCGCAAAATTACTCATTTATTGGCAGATGGGCGAATGTTTCTCCCGATTTTTGTGCTTAGTTCCTTTGTGACGGCAGGAAGTTGCATGTTTTTTGAGAATTTATCGCCCAAGGCGAGGTGTAGATCTATTTTTCTTGGATCGAAATGGGAGTGGCTCCCCATTTTTTTCGTACCTTTGCAGTCGAACTATGACAAGAGTATTTCATCATCGACTCACGCTGGGCGAACTGTGCGGCATCCTGCTCCTCGCCCTTGCCTCGCTCTATTGCTTTTGGTTCGGCACGTGGCCCATGGCTGTGCTTGGCGCGCTGCTTGTGGCCGTGGCCGTGCGGGGCATCGACCGTGGCATCCATACCGACTATGTCCTCGACGACGACCAACTGACCACGCAGAGTGGCAGGATAGGGCGCCAACGGGGACAGGCCATCCCATTGCAGACTATCACGGCACTTCGCCGTATGCCCCGCCACCTGCTCACGGGCAGCTATGTGATGGTGGAGCATGGCGACCACAACATCAGTATCTTCACCCCGGAGAACGAAGCCTCGTTTGTCGAGGCAGTCGGCAAGCGTGTCTCTCTTGCCAAGAACACTTGCCAAGAAAAAGAAACAGAATCTTAATCTTAAAAACCTACAAAAAACAATGACAAGTATTCGTAGAAAACTTTTCTTCTTTTTGGCCGCCCTGCTGGCTCTGCCCATGCAGGCGCAGGTCAATCTCGTCTATGTTGACAGTGCCCGCGTGGCTCGTCTCCTGGCCGAGGACGCCGGGCTGGTGGCAGCACCCGTCGCCGAAGTGGCCGATACCGACACGGTTCCTTTGGCGGACCGTCCCGTCGTAGCCGATGGCGCCGATTTCGACCGCCTTTGGACCGACAGTTTTGCCAGCCGCATGGCCGCCATCATCGAGGATCCACTGCTTCAAAGCACCCAAATGGCGGTGATGGTCTGGGACCTCAGTGCCGACCAGTGTGTCTATCGCTTCAACGAGGCCCAGCGGATGCGCCCGGCCTCTGTCCAAAAGTGTGTCACTGCCATCACGGCCCTCGACCGCCTGGGCGTGGACTATCAGTTTTCCACGCGCCTCTACTGCCGTGGCGACATCGACTCCACGGGTGTGCTCCACGGTTCGCTCTATTGTGTCGGTGGCATGGATCCCCTCTTTGGCGACGCCAATATGCGCGCCTTCGTCCGTGCGCTGCGTGAAAAAGGCATCCGTCGTATCACGGGCGACCTGCTGGCCGACAAGTCAATGAAGGACGACAAACCGATGGGAGAGGGCTGGTGCTGGGACGACGACGATAGCAATCCGCCGCTCTCGCCCCTGCTCTACAACCGTCGCGACCGCTTTCTGGCCGAACTCTCTTCGCGCCTGCGAGCGGCCGGCATTGTCCTGGAGGGAACGCTGGGCGACGCCACGCTCCCCGCAGGATCCACGCTGCTGGCCGAGGAGACCCACGACCTCAAGCGGGTGTTGCAGCGGATGATGAAGAAGAGCGACAACCTCCATGCCGAGTCGGTCTTCTACCAGTTGGCCAAGAGCACAGGTGTGCGGCGTGCAGGTGCGCGCCAGGGCCGACAGGTGATCAACCAGGTGGTGCGTGCGGCAGGCCTTGATCCTGCGCAGTACTACGCGGCCGATGGTTGTGGCCTCTCGCTCTACAATTATGTCACGGCCGACCTCCTCGTCCACCTCTTGCGTCTCAACTACCATAACACGGAGGCCTACGAGGCCCTGCTTCCCACGCTGCCCATCGCCGGACGCGACGGCACGCTCCGCAAGCGGCTTCGTGGCACGGCGGCCGATAGCAATGTGCGGGCCAAGACAGGCACGGTGACGAGTGTCAAGACGCTTGCAGGATTCTGCACGGCCAGCAATGGCCACCGCCTGGCCTTCTGCATTTTCAACCAGGGAACCATCCGCGCCAGCCAGGCCAATGGGCTGCAGGACCGCATATGCCGGGCGATGTGTGAGTAGGACCGATAATAACTTTCAGAAACCATCAACCAAATACCCTATATATAATGACTAAGATCGTAGAAAGAATAGCCGCGCTCCGCCAGGTGATGGAGCGCGAGGGACTGGGGGCTTTCATCTTCCCCAGCACAGATGCACACAATAGTGAGTATGTCGCCGACCACTGGAAGGGCCGCGAGTGGATCTCAGGCTTCAATGGCTCGGCTGGCACGGTCGTCGTCACGATGGATGCTGCCGCGCTCTGGACCGACTCCCGCTACTTCCTTGCTGCCGAGGAGCAACTCCGCGGCACGGGTATCATGCTGATGAAACTCAAGGTGGAGGGCACGCCGACGATCACCGCCTGGCTGGCCGAGCAACTCCGTGGGGCCTCCCATCCTGTGGTGGGTCTCGACGGATGGGTCAATGGCACGGACGAGGTGCAGAGGATGCAGGCCTTCTTCCAGGGCTACGATATCCAGGTGCGTACCGATTTCGACCCGCTCAACGAGATTTGGACGGACCGCCCCTCTATCCCGACGGCGAAGGTGGAGCTCCATCCCCTGGAGTTTGCTGGCGAGACGACGGAGAGCAAATTCGCCCGCATCCGTGAGTCGCTGCGCAGTTGTGATGCCGAGGCCATGCTCGTCTCAGCCCTCGACGATATTGCCTGGACTTTGAATCTGCGTGGCTCCGACGTCTATTGCAATCCTGTCTTCGTCTCCTACTTGATGATAGAGCAGGAAAGTGCCACGCTCTTTGTCAACGAGGAGAAACTCGACGACGCGGTGCGTCGCTACCTCTCCGACCTTGGCGTGGCGGTGCAGCCCTATGCTGCCGTGGCCGACTACCTGCGGTCTCATGCCTTCGAGGGCGGTCTGCTGCTGGACAGTGTGAAGACTTGCTACTATCTCGCCTCCTGTGCCCTCGAGAAATCGGTGGTGAGGTTTGCCCCGTCGCCCATCCCCGCCATGAAGGCGGTCAAGAACGAAGCCGAGATAGCGGGCTACCGCCGTGCCATGACGCGCGACGGCGTGGCGATGGTGAAGTTCCTGCGCTGGCTTCAGCCTGCTGTGGAGGCAGGAGGACAGACGGAGATTTCCCTCGACAAGAAACTCACGGCCCTGCGTGCGGAGCAAGATCTCTTCCGTGGCATTTCCTTCGATACCATTGTGGGCTATGAGGCCCATGGTGCCATCGTCCACTACGAGGCCACTCCCGAGACGGATATCCCCGTGGAGCCCCATGGCTTGGTCTTGATCGACAGTGGCGCACAGTATCAGGACGGCACGACCGATATCACGCGCACGATAGCTTTGGGTCCTGTCACCGAAGAGCAGCGCCGCGTCTATACGTTGGTACTCAAGGGCCATATCCAGTTGGAACTGGCAAAGTTTCCCGATGGTTGCAGTGGCACGCAGATCGACGCCTTGGCACGCGAACCGTTATGGCGCGCGGGTCTCAACTACCTCCACGGCACGGGCCACGGCGTAGGTTCCTACCTCAATGTCCATGAGGGTCCCCACCAGGTGCGCATGGAGTATATGCCGGCTGCCCTGCGTGCGGGAATGACCGTCACCAACGAGCCTGGCATCTATCTGGCCGACCGCTTTGGTGTGCGCATCGAAAACACGTGCTTGATCAAGGACTATATGGAGACCGAACTGGGCCGATTCCTGCAGATGGAGTCGCTGACGCTCTGTCCGATAGACCTTGCACCCGTCGATTGCTCCCTCCTCACCGCCGAGGAGAAGCAGTGGCTCAATGACTACCACCAGATGGTCTGCGAGAAGCTCGCTCCCCATCTCGATGGCGAAGACTTGGCCTGGCTCCAGGATCATTGCAAGCCCATCGAGGCGTAACCTTAGGTCTTGTCTCAGAAACCATGGCAATGTTGTCTCGATTGCGACGTGGCGTGTTGTGGATGAGCCGGGCAAAGTATTGCCGTGGCTTCGGTATCCAGTCGCCCTGGGCCTACCGCTTCGTGCGCTATGTCGTCAATGAGCACTATCCCTACTATGCCTACGACGACCTCCGCCCCCTGTTCCCGCATCTCTCAAAGCGGGAACGGAGGGTCTGCGAACTCTACCTCCGTATCGCCAACCACCAGCAGGCCGACGAGGCCGTGCTGGTGGGCGATGTCTCGGAGGCCAAGCGGGCCTACCTTCATGCGGGTTGCCTCCGGATGGCGTTTTCTTCGATGGGGGAGGGGGCTTGCTCACTTGCTGAGGATTCCTTCTCGCTGGCTGTCGTGGCCCATGGACAGGATATGGAGCAGCAGGTCCTGGCCCTGATCAACCGGGCCACAGATGCTTCCCTACTCATCATGGAGGGCATCCACCGCAATGGAGAGACCCGCCGCAGCTGGGCGCGCATCTTGCAGGACAAGCGCGTACGTGTCAGTTTCGATCTCTACTATTGTGGCCTTCTCTTCTTCGATAAGAAGAAGTATAAGCAGCACTATAAGATCAACTTTTAGTGCAAGAGGCTTCCGTGTGCCCCCAGAATTCGTGGCTATTTCTATTGATATAGGTAGTTATTCCTGCTTATATAGGTAGTTATTTCAACTTTGTTTGCAGTGTGTGCGAAAAAATACGCCATAGCGCTTGCAGTTCAAATAAAATATAGTATATTTGCACGCAAATTTTTATAAACTTAAAGACAGAAGACTATGTATTGGACTCTTGAATTGGCTTCAAAGCTGGAAGACGCGCCATGGCCCGCAACAAAGGATGAGCTGATAGACTATGCCACACGATCGGGCGTACCTCTGGAGGTGCTCGAGAACCTGCAGGAGATCGAGGACGAAGGAGAGGTTTATGAGGGCATAGAGGATATTTGGCCCGACTACCCCACCAAGGAGGATTTCCTCTTCAACGAGGACGAGTACTAATCGCTCACAAGCTGATTTTCTTTATCTCAGCTCGAAGCATTGAATATAAGCGGTATGGGAATTTCGCAGCAAGATTCCCATACCGCTTTTTGGCCTTTATCGCCAGGCAAGCTGCTTACTATAGATAGCATGTTGTCATAGATTAATAGCGTGATGATACTACTGTTCGTCCTGTAGCAACAGGGTAAGCAACGGCTTGATTTAGGTCAAAAATGGGCGATTTTCTACCCAAATCTCCATTTTTGGCATAGATTTGGGTAGAAAATCGCGTATTTTTTCTTTTTGCTGCCATAAAAACGCTACCTTTGCCAAGGTTAATAGATAAACGGTATGGGCATGAGAAGCAAACTTGTTGGTAGAGAGCGAGAGTGTCAAGAACTCCACAGAGTGATGGAGTCCGATCGTTCTGAATTTGTCATAGTGTATGGTCGGCGAAGAGTGGGCAAGACTTTTCTTGTGGATCAATACTATCAGGGACAATACGACTTCACGTTTGTCGGAGGCCATAATCTATCGCGCCAAAGACAACTTACGAGTTTTGCGCGAGCATTGAAAAAGTTCTCTGGCACGAAACCTGATAAGTTTTCCGATTGGTTCGATGCATTCGATGCGCTTGAAGAATACCTTGAGTCGCTCGATGCCAACAGAAAAAAGGTGGTTTTTATAGATGAAATGCCTTGGATAGACACACAGAAGTCTGACTTTGTTGCGGCATTGGAGAACTTCTGGAATGGCTGGGCTGCTCGTCGTAATGATATTGTGTTTATTGCCAGTGGATCGGCTACCTCATGGATGGTGGACAATCTGATAGAAAATCAAGGGGGACTGCATGCTCGCATTACAAGCAGTATTTATGTCCGACCTTTCACTTTGCATGAGACAGAGGTGTATCTTCTGAGAAAACACTGCAAATGGGATAGATACCAAATATTGCAGTGTTACATGGTGTTTGGTGGCATCCCGTTTTACTTAAGTCTCATCAATGCAAAAGAAAGTCTCGTGCAGAATGTCGATAGACTGTTTTTTGCCCAAGGAGGTATTATGCGAAGCGAGTTCGACGAACTCTACAATGCTTTGTTTTCAAACGCCGACTTATATATCAGTGTGGTGAAGGGTTTGGCTGCCCATCATGATGGAATGTCTCGTGAGGAAATATCTAAGGCTACAGGAATCACTGGTGGAACCCTCACGCGTGTGCTGACCAATCTTGAACGATGCGACTTCGTTTCCCGAAATCAGAATTTCGCTCATAAGGTGAAAGATACCATCTATCGTTTAGTGGATTTCTATACTTTGTTTTATTATAAGTTCATCTTGCCCGATGTTTCGGGCGACGAACAATGGTGGAGTCATCATTTTGAGTCGCGTCAAGTCTCCACGTGGCAGGGGCTTACATTTGAGATCGTATGTCTTATGCACACGGACAGCATCAAGCGTGCCTTGGGTATTTCGGGGATGGCGACCGAAGTCTCATCATGGCGCAAGGCAGCAACTGAAGGTCAAAATGGTGGACAGATCGATTTGGTCATCAAACGTGCTGACCGCATCATCCATTTGTGCGAGATGAAATTCAGCAAATCGCAATACCGCATAACGGAGGCATACGAACAGTTGCTAAGGCAGCGCTTAGAACTTTTCCAAAGCTCTACCAAGACCAAGTTCTCTTTGGTCATCACCTTTGTTACAACCTATGGCATCGCTGACGGGCTGCATCATAGTTTGGTGCATAGTGAAGTTACGATGGAGCAACTTTTCATATAAGGAATATCCCTTATCAGCATGTTCTGTTGAAGCAACACGGACTGTCCTATCACGCCATTTTTTGGATGAGCCTAAAAAAGCAACCTATAAGTTGCATGTGTCGTTTTAAATAGCTCGCAATAAAAAAGCGGAGCGAAGACTGTGGGAGGGCTGAGCCCCGACCCGTAGTCTCTCTCCGCTTTCATTGTTCCATTGCTGGGCAATGGGCGTCTATGTGTGTGCTTTTCTTAGAAATCGAGGTTTACGCCGACACCAAACACCTTGTTGGTGCGGGTGAACTGGTCGGTGTTGTGGGCCTTGGCCGACATGCCGGCTGCGCTATACTCCTGGTCATACTCCTTGTCGAAGGTCTCGTAGTTGGTCCAGAAATAACTGGCCTCCACCGTGACTTTCGGGGCGACGCGCACCTTTGCGCCAAAGCCATAGGAGTAGCTGCTCGTCGTGAATGACATGTCCGTGAGGTAACTGCCGTCGCCGAGACCATATTTCGTGCGCTGCATTCCCGCACTCACCGTGAGGGCGTCCGAAATGTCATACTCCGATCCCAAGGCCCACTCCCAGGTGTTGCTGCTGAGCAACTTCTGCTTGTCCTTGTCCATGCGGGCGTCCTTGTCGAAGTAGTAGTGGTAGCTCGCCATCACACGCCAGGTCGGCAGTATCTCGTAGCAACCACCCACGGTGAGGATGCCCGGGATGTCGTTGGGCGTGTTCACACCGTCGGCGAAGAGGCCCGTGTCGTCCACCTTCGTGTCGTTCTCGATGTTGAGATGTGTTGTGACCTCCAGGCGCGCACCGAGGTTGAGTTTGCCCCAGCGGTAGTCAACACCGATGATTGGCGTGATGCCCCATCCGCGCTGCGTGCAGTCGAGGTTGCGGTCGGCCACCTGACTCCGCACGCCACCAATGGCCTGCGCGCCACCCTGCGCCAGTTGCGCACCCTTCGTGAGTTGCTCGGCAGCGGCGGCATACTGCTGTGCGGCCTGCTCGTTGCCAGCGAGCGTTGCCTCCTGGGCCAAGCGAGTATAATTGCTGGCCTGCTCCTGATAGGAGAGCGCCTGATTGGCCAGGGCGTCCGCCTTGGTGCCGAGGTAGCTATAGAGATTCTCGTTTTGGCCGTTGATGTTCACGGTGATGTTGGAAATGCTTCCCTCATACTTGTTGTAGATGTAGTTGAAGCGGAAGCCGCCATAGACAGCCAGGTTCTCATTGACCTTGTAGGTGGAACCAAACTGGAATCCGAAGACGTACTGCTGACCGTGGATGTAGCTCTCTACGGAGTAGCCCGGCGTGTTGCTTCCCAGTCCGAGGTCGATGCCATACTTCTGCTGGTAGGTGGTGTTGGCCAACTGCAGGATGGAGGGCAGCAAGGCCACCTGGCGCTCGAAGGATCCGAGACCGCGGTTGAAGGTACACTTACCGCCACCGCCCACGAGACCGAAGGCAAACTGAAATCCCCACTTGTCGTAGTTCAGGGCCGCCTGTACCGAAGGTATGAACGGGGCAGAAGCTTCACCCTTGAAATGCTTGATGCCGTTGGCGTCGCCTCCGTTGAGGCTCAGCGGATGGGCGTAGGGCGACTGCATCCATTGTTCGTCGGTCATGGGGAGGCCAGCAGGTTTGAGGAGCGTCATGCCGCTACGGATGGTACGCGTCTGTGAGGCGCTCTGACCACCGAGAGAGAGGTGGAGGCCCTTACCCAGGAAGGCCACGCCGGCAGGATTGGAATAGACTCCATCGATAGCAATCACACCATCACGGGCGAAGTTGCGACCGAAGATGAAGCTCTGGTTGGTGTTGGTCAGAAGACCACCCGCGAAGACGGCGGTCTGCGAAAGCATTGCCATCGCAATGCATGCAAGTTTCTTTCTTTGCATTCGTTATTTTACGTTCGTTGGTGAAAAACGGGTGCAAAGGTAGGTAGATTGTTCTGTAATTCCAAATTTTTGGTTAGTTTTTCTGTTTCTTCCAGCGCTTTTCTGTCCCTCTTGCCCATTTTCAGCCCAATAACGGATGAAGAGCAGGGTTGTTTAGAAAAAGACAGTAGGGTAGGGGCAGCTTTACGGTCCTGTTGTGTCGTTATTTGTTGTTTCCCTTTCAGCAGGTGTTTGTGTTGTTATATATTGTACCTGTTGTTTTAGTTGTTTTCCCTTATTAGCAAGTTGTTTTCCCTTTTGTGGGCTATTGTAGTAAGGGAGGGGGATAAAACAAAAAAAAATCCAAGTTGAAAAATTCAACTTGGATTTCGAAGCAGTTGGGATACCCGGACTCGAACCAGGAATGACAGGACCAGAATCTGTAGTGTTACCATTACACCATATCCCATTGTTTTTAGCAACCGTCATTGCTTGATTGCGAGTGCAAAGGTACGCACTTTTTTCTTTCCACCAAAACTTTTTCCCACTTTTTTCTCTCTTTTTTCAAAAAAAAACTCCGAGACCGCCCTCAAGACTGTCTCGGAGGCTCAAAATAGGGGTTTTAGCACCCTTCGAAGCTACTTTTTCCCGTGGCGTTCCAAAAACTGGTGATACTGGTTCTCGTAGCCATTATAGACGTTGATATCCACATCTCCGCGGATTCCCCTCACCTTTCCGTCCGGCGACAGTTGCCAGTAGGTCAGTTTGAAGTGAGGCATATACTCGCCATAGCGGGCTATCCAGACAAAATAGTTGTCGCCCAGGTCGGGAGCCAGCGGCATGTGCTTCAGCGCAAACGACTGACTGATGTAGAGGATCGGATAGACCTTCCATTCCCGTTGCACCTCCTGCAGCCAGGCCCGCACCTGCCGAAACATCACCTCCGCTCCGCCCGCTTGGCTGATCTGCCAGTCCGTGGGCTCCACGTCGAGCACGGGCGGCAAATCCCCCTTGCGGTAGTGGCTCTTCTCCAGGAAATGGCGGGCCTGCGCCTTGCCCCCCGACGTGAGCGAGAAGAAATGGTAGGTGCCCGTCCTGATTCCCGCCTTGCGCGCGTCGCGGTAGTCGTCATCGTAGTAGGCGTTGAAGACCGTGCAGCCCTCCGTCGATTTCACGTAGGCGAAGGAGACCGGATAATCGACCTTCCCCCTTACCCGCTTGTCGCTCAGCGTGCCGAGATGGGTGATGCGCAGGCGGTCCCAGTCGATGGGGTAGCATTTTCCGTCCCGCTCGTGTTGGTGGCGCGACACGTCGATGCCGTAGATGCGCTCCTTGTTGTAGGTCAGTTTTTCCCCTTTGAAGACGCCCTTTCGCCATTCTCCCGCCTGCAAGTACTGGCGTGGCGCGATATAGAATCCGAACCCGTCGGGCAGTCCCGCCTCGAAATGGCCCTCGTAGTATTCCCCTTGGTGTCCCCAGCGTCGCCCGTAGCCGCTCGGCCGCTTCAATGAGTCGAGTTGGCCGGTATAGATGCCTAATGAGTCGTGGATCGTGCGGTCGTCGTGCTTCCCCGCCTTCTTCTTGTTGGGCTTCGCCTGGCGCTGGGCGATGGCCTCCTTGCCGTCGCCGATACCCATGTGGGTCACGACCCCCACGGGCGTATGGTGGCGGGGCAGTTGCACGACCACATAGCCGTCCTCCTCGTCGCTCCAGAGCTCACACTCCTTATTATATATACGCTTTCCCTGCGCGCTGCGGACCAGTTTGTAGCGGATCACGCGCCGCAGACTGAGCTGCTCGCCGGGCTGGATGGCAAGCAGATGCTTCGCTACCGTGCGCAACGAGTCGATGCGGTGGTCGATCCCCACCGAGTAGGTGGCGATGGCCCCATAACCGTAGTCCTGCACGTTGTGTGTCCGCCGATAGTAGTGGAGCTCGTTCTGCTGCGTCTGCAGACTGGCCAGTTCGTTTTCGATGCGCTCCGCCTGGCGTCGCACCACCGTGTGGAGCTCTTGGCTCCCGCTATCCACCAGTTGCGAGGAGGCGGGGGCAGCCTTCGTGACGATGCGCCCGTGGCAGGAGGGAACCCTTCGGAAGCGGTTCACCCAGTAGCCTGCCGATAGCTGCACGTGGGCCGCGGGTTGCAGGGTGTCCGTGCTGATATTCGTCAGGGCCGTGTCGCCCTCGATCTCGCCGACCGTCAGTACCACGCCGCTGTCGTTGCGCAGCTCATACCACGATCTCACCTCCACCACCAGTTCGTTGCGGTGCACCTCCGCGTCCGAGACGGGCGTCAGTTGCCAGATGATGACGGCGATCACGGCCATCAGAACCACCGATCCCCAGGTCCGCTTGCTCCGCAGCCGTCTGCTGAAGCTGCTCCGAGGCCGGCGCTCCTTTTCCTTGTCTTGTTCCTTGTTCTGTTCCTTGTCTTGTTCCATTGTGTTGGTTGAAGAAGATCGTAGTCCGTAGTCCCAGGTCCATTCGTTGGAGACCCTTGTCGGGCTATTCTGTTGGATGCGCCCGTTGGATCATGCCTTCGGCGTCTCCTGTGTCCATGCGATCTCGCCCGAACCGTAGCAGCGGTGGTGCGCCTGGTCATAGACCACACAAAACTGGCCCGGGGCCACCCCGTGAATCGGGTCGTCAGAGTGGACCATCATTCTTCCGTCGGATAGCGTCTCCACCGTGGCGCAGTGGAATTCGGGCGTATGTCGGATTTTGAACGTGATGCGGTCGGGCACGCTCGTCACGCCCTCCGTCAGGAAGTCGAAGTCGTGGATGGCGAAGTCGCGCTTATAGGCCGTCGCCGGGTCGTAGCCGTGGGAGACGTAGAGGATGTTCTGCTCCACGTCCTTGCGGATGACAAACCACGGTCCGCCCCCCAGTCCGAGACCCTTCCGCTGTCCGATGGTATGAAACCATAGACCCTTGTGCTGTCCGATAATGCGCCCCGTCTCTTGCTCGATGATATCTCCGGGCTGCTCGCCGAGATAGCGGCGCACATACTCGTTGTAGTCGATGTTGCCTAGGAAGCAGATGCCCTGCGAGTCCTTGCGGCGCGCGTTGATCAGATGTTCGTGCTCGGCGACCTGCCTCACCTCGTCCTTCATGTAGTGGCCGATGGGGAAGAGCGCCTTCTTCAGTTGCCATGGGTGTATCTGGGCCAGGAAATCGGTCTGGTCCTTCACGGGGTCCGGACTCGTCGTGAGCCATTTGCGCCCGTCTATCCACTCCGTCTGCGCATAGTGGCCCGTGGCGATGAGGTCGTAGTCGTGGCCCCGCTTCTCGTCGAAGGCACCAAACTTGATGAGGCGGTTGCACATCACGTCGGGGTTGGGCGTGAATCCCGCCCGCACCTTCTCCATCGTGTAGCGCGTCACCTGGTCCCAGTATTCCCGGTGACAGTCCACCACCTCCAGCCGACAACCGTAGCGTTGTGCCACGACCGTCGCCATCTCCATGTCCTCCTCCGAGTTGCAGTCCCATTCCTCCTGCTCCTCCGGTCCTATCTTGATGTAGAAGCAGTCGGGGTGCAGTCCCTGGCGGGCCAACTCATAGACCACCACGCTACTATCGACACCGCCCGAAAGCAATACGGCGATGCGCTTGTCTTCAATGTTCTCCATAATCTATTTTTGTGTTCCTCGGGCTATCATCCCCTGTATCTCTGCGATCCGCTGCTTGCGGGCGATCGAAAAGTCGCTGCTGTGACCATCCACATAGTCGTAGAGGCGGAAGGCCTTGTCGAGCAACATCCCTCTCAGGGGCTGCTGCTTATAGCTCCCCTCGGCATAGAGCAGTTCGGCGAGCATCTCCAGTTTTTGCATCCGCTGCCCCTCCGCCCATTGCTCGTGGGCGTAGCCGATGGCCTCCTCCACGGTAATGTTGCGCAGCAGCTCGTAGTCGCCGACATACTGGCGGTAGAGGTCGCGCAGCTCGTCGTCGTTGCGCTTGCCCTCGGCCTTTTCCAAAAACCGGGCCACGGCGGCCATAAACTCCTCGATGATGCGTATGAAGTAGTCTCGTTGTTGCATAGTTGCTTTTTCTGTGCTTGTCTGCCCCCGTCTGTACGCAGGGATTTGAGGACACAAAGATACCACAATCGCCACGAAGCACCAAATTTATTCCCCATTTTCTCTATTCCCCCCGCAAAAAGAGTTGTTACTTGTTGTAAAAGTTGTTCAAGTTGTCTTCTATGTGTCCACGTCGAATTACTCCATTTTCCCGAAGAACCTTATTTATTGTACTTGTTGTCCCAAGCGTTGTTTTCCCCATGTCCCAAGTGTTGCTTTCCCTCATGCCCCGAAACGATTTTCCTCAAAAATCAGCCTCCACACGATTTTTTTTCGTGAGAAATGGCAATAAATGCGGGAAAAGCATTACCTTTGCGGGCAAAGTCGGGCATTGTGTGAAAGCAGGCCCGCAGAAAATCGTAGGAAATTAGCCACATGGAATTTGCAAGCAGGAGCTGAACTTTGATCCGCTTGAAGTTTTTAGGCCACATGTTTGCTTTTCTAAATGGCTGGTAAACAATGAATGTCATGACTATGATCTTTGCAAGACGGACGCAATTCCTTTGTGGAACAAAGGCTTGGTCAAAAGACATAAAGTAGGGGAGTATTAGACACTGGATAGTTCTGACGCTCGTTCTACAGCCGACGAAACGACTGCTTTTCTATCGACATGAAAAGTATCTCTTTTCCAAAGGGCAACCATCTTCCTGGACAGGACGCAAATCCAGCCCAGAGGTAAGATTGTATGCCTACGCGTAGCCTCTTCTACTCCCCCTACAAGACAGATTCTTCTGTCTCCCCAACGTTGTTCAAGTTGTTTCCCTTTGTCCAAGTTGTTTTTCA
>ULTB01014892.1_pt1 | contig 17487 bp, 20 predicted proteins | sample 1957251 | NCBI WGS metagenome assembly ULTB01 (sample SAMEA4835724, study PRJEB28245) | human gut metagenome | biome: gut microbiome; material: fecal sample | place: Denmark | collected 2008
CCGTAGTTACTGTTTTCTTTCCGTTTTTTACTATAATATGATATGAGGATCAAAAAATTTACAATTCACCCATATGTTTTGTAAAAAAGTATTTCGCTGCTCCAACAGCTGACGCTTCTTTCTTATACGAACAATTTTTCAAGTATGAAACATCATGCTCAAAGCCATTATATGCCATCACTTTTTCTCCCAGTGGTATCATATAATCTGACAATACACCTCCCACATCACCTCCTAGTATGATATCCATATCATATGCCATCCGCAGATTTGATATCAAAACAGCAAGATGATCCAGATACTCATTCCATATCTGCAAAATTTTTTCATCACCACTTTCAATTTTTTCCATAAATGCATCCAGTGACTGCCTGTTATCTTGTGTCAGTACACTTGCAGCACAATATGCATCTGCACATCCTGATTTACCACAATAACACTTTCTTCCACCGGGAACAAGTATCATATGACCAAACTCCCCTGCTTTCTGGTTCTGCCCTCGAAACAGCTTTCCATCTATGCAGAATGCACCTCCTAAGGTGTGGTTCAAAGACAGATATATCGCATTTGGATACTTTTGTTTTTTTTCTGCAAGCATTGCAGCATTAGCATCGTTTTCAAAATATACCGGAATTTCCAGAGCCTGTTCTAAAAAGCGCAGACTATAATTCTCTATACCTAAAGCATGGGATTTTAAAACGATCCGTTCTTTCTGATCAATAATTCCCGGAATCGCCACTCCAATCCCAAGCAGCGTATCCTTCGCTAATTCGCCTTCAAGAAAAGTTTTGACCTTTTGTACCACCTCTGTACAATAGGATAATTCTGCCGTAAATTTTAAGCGGATGCGATCTTTTTTTATAATCTCATCTCCAAGATTTACTAATACCATTTCTATATGATTCGCTGTAATCAAAATTCCCATTGCATGACAGTATGACTTATTAATCCCTATACTTTTTGCCTTCCTTCCACCGGTTGAAGCATATTCCCCAGTTTCTTCCAACACCCCTTTTTCTAACAAGTCATTCACATTTGCTAATACAGTCGGCATACTCAAGTTTAACTCTTTTGCGATTCCCGCCTTGGATGTAACATGATTGTTCAGCACATAATTAATTATCTTTTTTCTTGTTATATTTCTTTTATCTTTATTTTCCGTTTTCTTATCCTCTTTTATTAAATATATTATAAAAGAATTATATGCTTTTTTATTCTTCTTGTAAAGTAATGTTTTATAATTAATCTCCTACAGAATAAAGGAATATCTGAAAAAGGGATTTGCATTAGATGATGACCGCTAGTACTGCGCTAGTGACCTTCATTGTTTATACACTCTTTTCTTCTTTCACAATATATTCCCTTAAATACTTAAACGGAAAAGGAACAACCGTTAACATTCCATACCTTACAAACTCTACTCCCATAAGTGGCAACACTTTCTTAAAAATTAACTTGCTGCCTCCTACCGCCTGTATCTCACGCACTACGCTGGCTCTCTCAATTGTGTATTTCATTCTTTAATTGTCCTGCTTCATTCCTATAGCTATTTTATTCCGCCGTAGGGAGCTTTGCTGCACTATATTTCGTATAGTGCTCACCTTTCAGCTTTCCAGTCCCAGCTTTACAAATAGTAGTAAGTTATAACCGTTCATAATGCACAAAATTCACCGCAAGCATAAAGGTCATTTCATTCCCAATATGCTTTTGTTCATAATGTGCATTATTCACTAATCAAAACCTCATTAGTGTGTTGAAAGCTTCAAGGTGGCACTATACTTTGAACTACGTTCAAAATATAGTGCCCTACGGGGATTTTATGGACATCCCAGCCCTTTTCAAGTCTGGCATATCTCATAAAAGGGAAATACTTCACAAAGGTATTTGTTTCGTATTTCGTAAATGGGAACCCCTACCCCCATTTACAAAAATGCCCTATGATGCAATTTGCATCATAAGGCATTTCATATCATTCATATCACAAGGTATTGTGATATTCATTCTATTGTCATTCCCAATGCACAAAGCTCTGCAATGTGCAAAGGTCATTCCTGGATGTTGAAAAATAAATCTACACACAAAATATTTCCATTCATTGACTCTATGCATTTATCATTCTTCTTCATCTGCTTGATCGTCAACAATCAATTCTACGTCTTCTTCATCTTCTTCATCCGCATCTTTAATAATACTCATAGTATCTAAGGCATTAACTATTTTTTCAACAATTTCAAAAAAATCCTCTTCTTCTATTCGACTGTTCGTAAATATAAAGCCTCTCGAACTAAGAGAAATTACTACGGAACCTGTGGGATACTTATCATCATCAAATTTAAATTGAATATTTTTTAATTCCGATCCTCTTATTCTTTTATATTTATTCCAATCGGCATCACCATCTACACCATTGCCTTGAAGCAAAGCATTCTGTAATAGTGTACCCAATTTACTAAACCACCCTGAATATACCGTAACATTATTTACGTTTTGGGTTATACAATTATATGCATTTACTAAATCTATTTTCACTGGACTACACTTTACTTTCGTATCTTTCCTTATCCGCTTAAATGCTGCTCTTGCAATTATTCCTTTAAATGTAGAATAAGACAGTACATATTTTTTCTCGTTTGATACTAATACAGGAATTGTATATTCTCGTAATATAGATTCAAATGAACTACCATTCACAATTCCCACAATATTATATTTCTTATAAAATTTAATATTGAAAACCTTGTATCCACAAATTTCATCTGGCTGCGGATATACCTTAGTTTCTACATCATTATTAATACCATTCATTAATATCCTTGTTACACTTGTCTGAACCTCTGAAAGTTCACTGTCAAATTCTATCTTTTTATTTATTGTAACTACTTTTCTCATATGCTTCCCCCTATTCAATTTCACATAAAATATCTGTAAAATATTCATATCCATCAATTAAAGTTCTACTGTCTAATGTCGACCACTTTATCTCTTGTTCGTTGATTATTATTTCTTCATCTTTATTTATTCCACAAAGGGTTTTTATATGAAAATCTTCTACATCTCTTATTACTTCACTAAATAAATTAGATGTACTAATTTGACTGCCTTCCCTCTTTATAATTATATCTATTTTTTCTACCTTGACATTCTGACTCATCTTGGAACTGCTAAAATAATAATTACCTAATATCTTTACTAACGATGCCAAATATAGAATGTCTTTTTTTCTTGAATTAATTTTCCCATACTTGCTATGCCCTGATATTTTTAAATCCAACATCTTAGAAGAATTCTCCCTGTTTGAATAATGCAAAGAGCAATTTATCTCGCAACCAATTGAATCATAAGATACGTTCCAAATGCTGGACATTAAATTTGAATTTGGTTTTCTGCGCAGCTCTTGAATATTTAAGAAATTACTAATACAGTTTTCTAATTCCTCTATAATTTCTTTTATACCTAATGTTGATGTTTCAAGTGTTACCATTATTTGATAATTAACTTCTTTATTATAAAAAATCCAAGAGTTTATTTTTTTACTAACAGCATTTCTATTTGATATAACCAGTTCAGCCAATGCACAAACCGAACCAATTATTGTCAAACCATCTGCATCCAAAAAATCAAATTGATTGTTTGTAATCTTGCTTTTTATTAGAACTACTATAAAGAAAACCAGATAAATTGCTGAAACTATAGTCATAAATGTATTCAAATATTTCTTCTTCAACCTACCATCTCCTTTATTTTCTTATTCTATCTACTTACTTAAGTATATACCTGTTGCTGAAATAAGACAACAAAAAAGACAGCCGAAGCTGTCCTTTTACGCATTTTCAGATAAAATTTTTATAGATTGAATCGTATTACTGATTTTTTCATATATCAATGTAATAACACTCAGCATATGTTCGCATTCCTTCTTATTATATAGTGTAGAATACTTTACATCTTTTGTGTCACACATTCCATTGGCAATATTCAAAAAAGCATTTGCCATATCATACAACATTTCATTTTGTTCTTCTAACATTTTGGCTTCTATAACGCTTTCACTAATAGCATCTTCTTCCTGTATATCTGCTGCCAATGATCTTATACATTCACCTGCATCTGATTCCAGTTTTAAAAATTCATCCGTAAGCTCATTAACATCCACTTTTCCATACAGTTCTACTGCTCTTCTGCAATTTCTAATTTCTTTTTCTGCTGCTTCCGCTTCAATGTTTTCCTTCCATTTTTCAATATCAATCATACCAATACCCCCTTAATTTATTCCTGCTGATACTGCTAATAAATCAATAGATTTTAACATATTCACAATTTTGTCATGTAATGACCGCATTTCCATTAATAAATTCATACTTTCCTTTTCATCAAAAAAATATGAATTGTCTGTATCAATCTTTCCACATGCTACTTTGTATGCTGCTTCAAATGCCTGATACATAATATCATTGGATTCCTTCAAATCATTTGCGTTCTTATAATTCTCTTCAAATGCTTCTAAATCATCCAAATCTTCTGATGCAGATTGCAGACAGTCAGCAACCTCATTTCTAAAATCGTAATAATTTTCTTTTAATTGTTCTATTTGCGGCTCCTTTCCAAATAATTCAATGAATAATTTACAATTTCGAATTTCACATTCAGTTTTCCAATTTTTTAAATCGGACATTTATTTACCTCCTATGCTTTAAGAACAGTTGTTCTCTTTTGGTTGTTCACATGCTAACTCTCATTTATATGTTTGTAAAGCCGCAAATTTAGGATTTTTATATAAAATAATTTTTAGGTGTAAAAAAACAGATCCATTTCTGAATCTGCTTTCATATTTTATAATTTTAAATCTATCCAGCTATATCCTTTTTGCATAAGCTCCATCTTTCTATCTTGACTTATTGTAAATGTTGCTTCTACTTTGTGATCAGCTTCTACATTTAAGAAATTATATTTACTTGTTGGGTTTACTGATACGCCATCTATTTTTAGACTGCTTGTTGTATATCCTTCTGCTGGTATTATAAATACTGATGTACCATCATCATATTCAACTTTACTACTATCCGACAATGCTCCACTTCCAACTTTACTTGTTGTTATTGTATAAATAATTTTTTCAAATATTGCTGTATATGATTTGTTACCTGTAGATCCCTTTGCAATGCTTACAGTTTTTTGTGGTGTTGTTCCTTTTGAACCTGTCCAGCCTACAAACACATAACCATTTTTTGTAGGATTACTAAGTGTAAATGTTGCAGTTTCTATATTATAAGAAGTCTTATTATTTGCAGTACCACCATCTAAGTTATATGTTATTGTATAATTTATTGGTGTCCAATTTGCTGTATATGATTTATTACCTGTAGTTCCTTTATCTATACTTACAGATTTTTGTGCTGTTGTTCCATTACTACCTGTCCAACCTAAGAATGTATAACCTTTCTTTGTTGGTGCATTTAATGTAAACTTTTCAGTTTCTATTGTATAGCTTGTTTTGTTGTTTGCTGTCCCACCATTTAAGTTATACGAAATTGTATAATTTATTGGTGTCCATTTAGCTGTTATACTTACATTTCCTGTTTTTCTGGTCTTTAATTTGCTGTATAAATCTGCTGTACACTAAATGTTGCATTACAGCCTTCATTGATTCCTGTTATCTTATTTCCATTTGCATCATACCAACCTGCAAAATCATATCCTGCTTTTGTTGGATTAGAAAATGTTACCCCATACAATACATTATATGTACTTGGATTACTTGAATTATTTGTCCCACCATTTAGATTATAGGTTATTGTATAATCTGTTGGAAAATAGTCATATTCAAAATTCATTACATATAAAGGTTGTGTTATCTTTGTTCCAAAATTAAATGTTGTCCACTTACCTGTTATCTGTCCATTGCCAAATCTTTGCGCTAAATAGAATCCATTAGGTACTGTCAATCCATAAGTTGCATCTGGAGTAAATTCTTCTCCATAGTTTTCTTCACCATAGGTTGTTTGTAATAAAAAGGCTGTTTTATTGCTGTTATTACCTTCATTTTTGAATCCCCATGCCCAATGTTCATATTTATTTTTATATTTGTTTATTGTCCATTGTGCATATAATGTTGCTTTTCTTGATGTGTCCCATGCTATTTCATAATCAGATGTTATATATCCACCTTTACCGTCTTTATCTGTACGCCATCCAGCAAAAGTATATCCAGTTTTTGTATGTATTGGCATCTCACCAATTTTTTGTTCGTAATATACTTTTTTACTTGCAGTTGAAACAGTTCCACTATTTGCATCAAAATTTATAGTTGATTCTACAGGTGTCCAATGTGCATAAAATGTAGTATCTGATGATATACCTACTGCATCCGTAGATGTTATTTTGTTTCCACCTGTTTTAGCATCATACCAACCATCAAATATATATCCTTTTCTTGTTGCTGTTGGTAATGTTCCATATGTTTTTGTTGATGTTACTATCTTACTTTCATCACCAGATAATGTACCATCATTCGCATTAAAAGAAGCTGTAAAATATGCTAAAGTTGCCTTACCTGTTATTCCTTTAAATCTTGCATCTGGTTGACTTGCTGACATAAATCCGTATGATCCTGCTTCTATTGGATTGGGATCTGTATAATTTACTATCAATGTATTATTTCGCCACACTTTTATATTATTTCCTTGTGCAGAAATTCTAACAGTTTCATAATTCCCACGTTGCCAATGTGTTGTTGGAAGGTCTACTACTTTTTCTAAATTTTTAACTGAAAATTGTTTCCCATTTATTTTATATAGTCCTCTAAACCATCCACCATTTATATCTGCACCATCATAAGCAAAAACATAACCTGTGCAGTTATGATCTTTATCTTCTGAAAATCTGATCATAGCTCCTAATGTGTCATCATCACCACTCCATGATCCCATTGAAATAGAAATATCCATATCAGAATAATTTGTTGTTGGATTATAAAAGCCTGTCATATCATCGGTATTCTCAGCATTTACTATATATCCATTTGAATTATAACTCCATTGTCCAGGGTACTGCATCGTTCCACCAGAATATGCTGATATTGGTGTCCAGTTATTCCAAGCTGATAATATATCAACCCCCAAATTCAATTCATAATCTTCTAATGCTAATGCAGGTTGAATATTTGCAAATATTATAACAAGTACCAAAAGAAGTGCTACTAATCTATATTTTATCCTTTTCACCTGCATCACTCCCTTTTTTTGTGTTCTGTTAAATATCTTTTTCCGTATCTGTAATAAGTTGATTCATTTAGTTTCAAATCCCTCATTACTTCACATGGTCTCTTTTTACCAGATTCAACCTTTTCATATTCCTTACAGAATTTTTTATAATCTATTGCCGCTGGTCTGCCTAATTTATCCCATTCGCCCCTTGCTTTTAATGCTTCATATCCTTCTTTTTGTCTTTTTTGCTTTTTATGCATTTCTGCTTCTGCCATAGATGCATATAATTCAATCATCATATTATTGACTGTTTCCATCATCATTTTTGCCATTTCATTATCTATTGAGGAATAATCTATTAAAGTTGTTGGAAGTTCCAAAACCATAACACGCACATTCTTTTCTCTTAGCTTTCTAAGTTCATCTAATGTATCTTGTTTAGTTCTTCCAAGTCTATCTATCTCAGTGATAATTAATGTGTCACCTGCCCTTAATACATCTTCTGTTAAAACAATGTATCTGGCTCTTTCAAAATTCTTGCCTGTCTGCTGATCGGTATATACTTTTTCTAATTTCATATTATGTTCTTCACAATATTTTGTAATTTCAGCTATACCACGATCTAAGTGTTGCTCTTTAGTGCTTGTTCTATGATAACCATATACCATTTAACCACTTCCTTTCTATAAACTAAAATGCTATAATTTCTATATAAACTTAAGGAGGAATATTTATATGCCTAATACAAATAGAAATATGGTTCAAGACTCTGAGAATAAAATTCGCGATAAAGCAATAAAAAAATTTCATGAAGAAAACAGGTTTGACCTTAAATATTTATTTCTTATGCTATGTTATGTTGTTGTTTTTTTCTTGCTGTCGATTGTTACAGATTCAACATTTTTTTCACTTGTTTTAGCCATATTTTCATTCATTACAACTTTTAGTTTTGAAGCCTTAGAATGGATGGATTTCAAATCCGAATCAATATCTTCACGCTTAGCAACCTATATTTTGAAAAATAAAACGATTGTTATGTTAATAATACCAATACTTTTTATAATAACTATGATTCCTTTATATATTTGGAATAAAATAGATGCCGATTTATATAAACAGACTATGCAAAATATAGATTCACATATCCCCAATATAGTTACATCTATTACGTTTGCTTTATATTTCATTTCATTCTATATACGAAGTTATTTTAAAAAAAGAGAAGCATTTATAACATCATTTAACAAAAAATTTCATCACCCTTATAATTAACAATGACAATAAAAATATTGCAGGAGTGCCAACTGCTGGTACTCCCATAAGCAATATGTATGTGTTTGCCGAAATCATAATTTTTCCTGTAAATATTGTAATCCAAATGAATATAGAATCAATCACACATCCTATTCCAAATGTAGCAAAGCCTATTATAACTATTAAAGTTAAAATATCATTAATTATTTCATCAAATGTTTTTTTATCATTTCTCATAAATACCACCTCAACAAGTTTTCACATACAATATGACAGATACTCCCAAAAAGTCTTGTAATATTTTTGACAGCTTCCAAAAAGTCCCCCTTTAAATTTTTGACAGTAAAAAGCTATACAGCTATTTTGTATACTTTTTGAAGTTCCTTCTTTTACCATCATCGGAACCCATTTTCTTTCAGAGAATCTTCCTATGATGCTGTTAGGCAATACCTTTAATTTTTGATATTTCTCTTCCTCCTATTTTTGCATAAAAAACAGACCCATTTCTGGATCTGCATTTTTTAGTATATATATTGTCATTTTTATTTTTTCAGATATAATAGAATATAGATTTTATAAAATTTCCAATGATTTTATTTTATCTACCCAAAGTGATACACAACCAAATTCACCTTCTTGTTTTATATAACGCTTATCTTGAGATATAAATACCAATGCATGTGGTCTATCATTATCATCTTTACATAATTGTATGGTTGTTTTATATACTCTTCCCGTATAAGTTGTATTATCACAATAAGTAACTTTCACTAATGTACCTTTTTCAATAAACATATTTTTAGGAGGAAACGACTATGAGATGTCCTGCATTTGAGCCATTAATTATTGATATGGAAAAACACGACATAGATAAAGAACATTATTTTTTTAATTATAATAATTTTAGGTTTGACACTATTTTATCTATTGTCTCAACTGGTTATGAAATTCTTGTCGCAATTCATACACATAATTGGGGATGTGTTTTAACAATGGATGATGATTTTAATATTGAAGTGCAAGATAATGATTACTATTCCCTTTGTTCATTATTAAATTTAAATTGGAATGCTGATCATTTTAGTTCTGCTACGTTCCTCCGCCTCCTTTCTCAAAATGCTCCTTTACACTCTAATATGCGAGGTGTTGATTACAGAGAGTTGCAAAATTATCTTCCTTATCGTCATGTTGATGATGAAGATAAAATATACTTTTGTGGTTGGAACGATCATAAAGCAGATAAAAGAAAAGCCCATAATTTTGATAAAACTGAATTTTATTTAGGAAAAAAAGTTGCAGATTATTGTCGTGCTAATAATATTAGTTCATTATGGTCTGATATTCCTCGTGATGAAAGACGATTAACAAATCCTTGGGATTAATTTTTCCAAAATCCTCTATAATTCAAAAAAATTTGTATAAATTTCTTTAGGAAAGTCAACCTAGAGCCTAAGCTCTAGGTTGCTTCCTCTTTTAATAACTTACATTATCTCCTTGTTTTCACACTAATTCAATTTTTGCATTAAAAAACACACCTGTTTCCAGATGTGTTTTTTGTGAAGCTATGATTCAGTATAAACGAGGTCACTCACTACTCCTGTTTACCCTACACCAATTTTCTATTGGTACTATCTGATTTTCTATCAGCACTATCTGGTTTTCTACCAGCAATATCTAATCATTGATTAGAAATGTATAATCTCCATATCTTCAATGAGACAATTATAATATGTATTTTGAATTTATGCAATAATTTGAAATTAAATGCCTTCTATATTACATCCACTATCTAATGTGATTCCTAATTGTGATGCAATTCTTGTCATTACTTTTTTCATAAATGCATTATTTACTTTTCCCTTGCGATCCATTAATCGCTTTCTATCTAATGTGTATATATCTGTAAGATTGATTCTACACTTATTATCTTCTGTTTCCTTTATTAAATCACCATATTCCAGATCCGCTTCTGTTATTTCCATTTGCCAAGCACTTTTTTTAACTGCTTGTCCATCTAAATAAACAGCATTAAATGTATAACTTCCTTTTGTATGTGCCTTTTGGGATATTACAAGCGCCCATCTCATACCAGTTGTTTCACTTCCTACACCAGTCGGCACTTCTACCCTCCAGATTTCCCCTCTGTGTACACGCTGTCTTGGTTGGCTTTCCATTTCATATAATCTATATCCTGCAGCTATTCTTGTTTTAAAATCTTCCTGTCGTTTTGCTGTTGGAAGTGAACCATATGTTCTTATGCTTTTATTAATTACACTTTCAAAATTTTCCCAATAACGCCACTTATCCTCTTGCTAAATTTCAATAGTTTCATCCATATCTGATGTATAACCATATCTTTCTGCTAATTGGTCTATTGCCATTATCATTAAATCAGCATCTACATCATTATAGACTTTTTCCAGCCAGTCCATTGCATCTTCAAATTCATAATCAGCACTTAAATCAATTTTTCCCCAGTCTTATTATTTCTGGAGCATAACTGCATAATGTTTTCAGTCAGATCTTTTTCATTTTCATCATTATGTATTCTGTCTAACTTTAACATTGCTGTTCTGAATCTGGCAACATTACTTTCATTTGCTTCTGTGCAAGTATCTTTATCTGGTTCATACTTGCCAGAAAATATGTTTTCTTTTGGCATAAATAAAGCCCTCCATTTCTTTTTGTGATAGATTAATTATACCAAAATCCAACATTTATATAAAATTATATTTTACTGTTCGTCCTCATCATCTTCAAAATTCATATTTATATTTTCTTTATCCATATAACCATCAATCACATTTCCATCATCATCAATAAAAAATACACGATATTTTTTATCTGTCTTATCTATGATATTTACGTATGTATTTTTATTTTGAATTTCATAAATCACAGGTGCATTATCCTCAGCAGAAAATGTTATAACTTTCCCAAGCTGTGCTTTGCCTAAATCATATATAAGACTCAAAGCTAATGGCAGCAATACATTCTTAAGGAAAAATTTTATAACTGCATAGAACTTTTCTTTAAATTTGTTATTTTCAATATCTGCCTCACCAAGAGTATCGTTTTTTATTTCTTCCCTAACAACATTTCCTAACTCTTCTTTGCTTATTTCTGGCTCTCCAGCTTCTTCTTTTGCTGTTTCATATGCATAATCAATAACCTCTGAAAATTTAGAATTAATTATATTATCTGTATTCAATAATTCGCCTAAATGAGAGTGTAAGCCTGCAAATGAGCTCATGTCTATTTTAGGCATCTGATCAGCTAATTGTTGTAATCCTGCCTGTAATCCAGTCAATTTTCCATAATCAATATTTATTGAAAATTCAGACCACATACGCATGGATTTATTAATAGAACTTTCTGGATCGTTTAATACAGTTTGCCATGCTTGCATCTGCTTATGTAAATCACTTCCTACAAGTGATTTTTGTAGTGCTTCTATTCCTGCTGTTATACCTTTTAGATTTTTATAAAATTCACTATCCAACATTTTTGTATATGAATCTAATAATTCACTTGTTGTTGCTGACATATAATTTACCTCCTGTCATTGTTTATATCTCCATAGTAATACTTTCTTTTGTGACATATAGGACAACTTTTTATTTATGATGTTTTACTAACAAAAAATATTTCTATCGCTTCCAGATTAAAACTATACACCATATTGTGGTTGCTCTATTTTATAAAATACTATATATTGTGGTATATTTCAAGTATAAAAAAGCAGGTATATTTCAACCTGCATTTTTCTATTCTGCTTCTTTCAAGCTGTTATATATTTCATCCGAGAAAATGCCAAGTACTTTTCTCTTCATTTCATCATTGCTTAGTAATAAGCTGAAAAAGTCTTGATTCTGCTCCAATCCCTCTATTAATGCATCATCTATGTTGTCAAAATATGCAAATTCAAAATCTTTTTCTGTATTGTTCTTTGCTGATGTTTTTAGCTTCTCAGATTTCATCATAATGTCTTTTATCTGAAGCATTGCTTTTACTGCTACATCATTATCATATTCTTTTCCTGCTATACTGTTGATTTCTGCTATTATCTGTGATAGTTTCTCCTCTTTATCTTCTGATAACACAAAATGGTCTGCTGTCGGAAGTTTCGTAACAGGATCAGATTTTAATTTTGATTTATGTTCGGCTTTCTTCTTCTGAACAAAATTCATGGCGGTTATCTTTCCATCTAAATTAAATCCACCGCCTGGGTGCTTTATATTTACATATGCAAGTAATAAAGCTATAAATCTATATTTCTTGTGTAGTTCAGTATCTTCAAAACACGATACCTGTAATAAAAATTCATAGAAACGCACAAATCGCCTCATTGTTATTACAAGCTCTTTTTGTTCTTCATAATCAAGTTTATCTATGTTCTTCTTTACTTTCTGGAACAAGAATGTTAATCGTTTCTTTTCCTTTGCTGTAATATCATCTTTATATAAAATTTCATTTGCATCTTCTATATCCAATGGATCTATTACTGTATATCCATCTATTTTTGCTTCTAAATCATAAATTGCAGATGGGGTAACTGAATTGGATAAAAGTGTTGTTGTGTAATATTTTGAAAATGCCGCCTGTATATCTTCATAGTCATTTACAAAATCAAGTATAAACGTTTTCTTGTCGTATGGTGGACAGATTCTATTAAGTCTTGATAATGTCTGTACAGCATTTACCCCTCTTAATTTTTTAAGAATGTACATTGCACATAATTTAGGTTGATCAAAGCCTGTCTGATACTTATTCGCAACAAGTAATACCTTATAATCATCCTTTTCAAATTCTGTTGGTAATTTATCTTCACTGAATCCGTTTAGTCCTGCTTCTGTATATTCCTTTTCATCATCTTTTAATATTACTTTTCCAGAAAAAGCCACTAATGCATGAATATCATTATATCCTTTTTTGTTTATGTACTCTTCAAATGCTTGACGATACTTTACAGCACTTTCTCTTGAATTAGTTATTACCATGGCTTTTGCAGTTCCACCAAGCTCATCCATTACTGTTGTTCTGAAATGTTCAACAATAACTTCTATTCTTTGTGCTATATTGGTTTCATGCAATTCAACAAATCTTGCAATCTGTCTTTTAGCACTATTTGTCTTACACTTTGGATCTTCTGCAACTTCTTTATTAATCTGGTAATAGGTCTTATAGGTTGTATAATTTTGTAATACATCAAGAATAAAGCCTTCTTCTATTGCCTGCTTCATAGAATATATATGAAATGCTTCTCTTTGTCCTTTCTTATTTACCCTACCAAATAACTGTATTGTGGTTGGCTTTGGTGTTGCTGTAAATGCAAATACAGATACATTTTCTTGTTTTCCATGCTTTGCAATTTCTTCTACAATTAAATCCTCAGTAGTACTTTCATCTATGCTTACTTCACCAGATCCAAGTGTCATTGTCACAGCCGCCATATCTTTTCCTGCTGTTGATGAATGTGCTTCGTCTATGATTACTGCAAACTTCTTATTTTTCAAATTAGCCACATCATCTACAATATATGGGAACTTCTGAATAGTTGTTGCTATAATCTTTGTATTTCCATCAAGAGCAATAGCAAGATCAGATGAATTACATTTTTCATCCATAACTTTTATAAGTCCAGATTTATGCTCCATCCCCATAACTGCCGCCTGTAACTGTCTATCTACAACTATTCTCTCAGTAACAATAATGATATTATCAAAAATAATTTTGTTATCCGCATCATGAAGTGAAGATAATCGGTAAGCAAGCCAAGCAATAGAATTTGTTTTTCCAGATCCAGCAGAATGTTGTATTAAATAATTCTGTGTAGAACCATTTTCATATACATCTGCAAGTATCTTATGTAATACATCTCTTTGATGGAATCGAGGAAAAATAATATTTTCTTTTATCTTCTTTTTACCAGTAGCCTCATCTTCCTTTTCTTTCACTTCAATAAACATAAATTTGCTTATTATTTCAAGAATAGAATCCTTTGTAAGTACATCTTCCCACATATAGAAAACACTATATTTATCTTCAAATATTGGATTTCCTGCACCTGCATTGACACCTTCACCATTACCCATATTAAAAGGTAAAAAGAATGTTGCATCTTTTTCAAGTTTGGTTGTCATATAAACTTGTTCTAAATCCATTGCAAAATTTACTAATGCACCAGCCTTGAATAAAAATAGTCTTGTCTTTGGATTTCTTTCTGTTCTGTACTGATAAATAGCATCTTCATAGCTTTGTCCTGCTACATTACATTTTAATTCAAATGTCATAATAGCAAGTCCATTTAAAAATATTACAAGATCTATTCTTTCTTTATCAGATGCCCAGACTTCCTCCATAACAGAGAATACATTTTTTTCATATTTTTCAACAAGTTCTTTGTTAAAGTCTGTTGCAGTTTTTGTATACATCAAATCAAGTTTTATATTTGAAATTTCTATACCATGCTTTAAAACATCAATTAAGCTACTACGTGCCTTTGTAACTTCTGCATTGATATAACTTACAAGTGTTTCTTCTAAATCCTGCTTATATACTTTTCTTAAGGCTTCCATTTCATCTGGTTGTGTGTCATTCAAAAATTTGAATAACATTTCTCTATCCATTGCATGTAAGCGGTCATATTCTTTATCTTTTCTTACAACATAACCATTGTTATTTTTTAGATAGTCCATGATGAAATGTTGATACTGCTTTTCAGTCAATATTTCATTCATTTGTACTTCCTCCACTAATATGCTTTCAATCTTTTAATAAACTGTCTTGCAAATAACAACGCAATTTGATCACAAGTATATTTTGATGAATCAATCGCCTGTATATCTGCTATTGATGGGTATTTTTCTTTTAACTGTTCAATCGTTATATTATGTAAAATTGGAAGTATCAATTTTTGTCCGTTCTGATTCTGTCTATTCAAAAATTCTGATAGTTCTCTTTCTGTCCATTCTCTACCAAAGAAATTTGTTGATATAACAATAATTGCAAATTCTGATTTTTTAGTTCCTTCAAGAATCTTATCCTTGAATTTATCGCCCCATTCTAATGTTTCTTTATCATAGAATATCTTAACTCCTAATTTATTAAGCGAGTTGTACAATTCTTCTATAAGAGCTTCTTTGTCTGCATTAGCATGAGAAATAAACACATCATATTCTGGTAGCATTTTTGCTTTATATTTTGGCGCAACTTCCATAGATACTCCATTCATTTTATCTATAAATGCTTGGTCACTTTTTATACTTTCTAAGCACGAAATTAACTGACTATATGCATCTAATGATCTATGAAATAAAATTGTTTTCATTCTACTTCCCAACGGATGATCTTGTAAGTATTGATTATAAAAAATTTCAACATCATTAACCCATATTTCACTTGGACGATTGTATTCATTTATATTAGTGCCTATAGTTGCCGCATTAATTGGTGATTTTATGTTTTTAGTTCGATCTAATAAACCATTTAACTGTTCTTCAAATGTTGCCATTATTGAACCTCCTTCTTTCCTGTCACGTATTCATATATAATCGACTTCTTGTACTGTTCAAGTGTTTCTAACTGTTCTTTTTTTTCTTCAATAGCTTTTGAAATATCTTGACATTTTTGATGTAAATATAAAACAATTTTTTCTTGTTCATTTATATTATCGGGTAATACAATTTTAATTACTCCCAATTCTTCCTGATTAATCTTAGGCATTTTTACACGATCTTCAGTCACCAACGATACTTGATTCAAAAAATATTGTGATAATATCATATACAAAACAAACATTGTATTTTCATTAGTTTCTATTGGATACATATCGGCACTGCATAATCCATTAAATGGAGCAATAGTTGCTTTATTTAACTTTGGACGAATTTTTGAATATAAAATCTGCCCTTTAAAAAATAAATGATTATCACTAATAACCCCCGCTTCAGCTACTGTACTATAATTTAATAAAATACCAGAATCTTTTTCAACATTATCTGGAGATATTTGTGGATATTCTTGATATTTTTTTACATTTACAAGATTTGTTTTTACACTACATATATACTTAAATTTAGTTACATTCCAATTTTTAGGAATCATACCAACCCATTCAATACCACTATCCTTCATTTCAACATCTGGATCTAATCCTTTTGTTACTGCTTCTGTGATAATTGATTTTTTGTATTCTTCAAGTGTTTCTATTTGCTTTTCAATATCCGTATGCAATGCATCTATTTCAGCACATTTTAAATTTAGATATGAAACAATCCTTTTTTGCATTTCAATAGGTGGAAGTAAAATATATTTTTTCCCAAGTTCATTAAAATCAAGTGTTTTTCTTACACCACTTCCCATATTGTGAAATGCTTTAACATTATCCCATGCTTTTAACTGATAATTGGCATATTCTGAATCTATAACATTATCATTAATTGGTTTTATAGGTAAATATGCAGATGTGATTACTCCATTGTCTTTAACCAATCCAATTCTTTGACTAACAAAATCATAATTAAGATTAAGACAATTTATCATTATAGTACCAGGAGATACAATATTATATGTCAAGATTGTATTTGCAACATAATTATCTTCATCAGCATCAAAATCTGTTTTGGAAATAATCTTTCCATATGTGAATTTTAATGCTTTAGTAACTAAACCTAATTTATTTTTTTCTTTTATTTCATTAAACACATATCTAATAGGTTTTTCATTCCATTTTATAGGGATGTCACCGATCCATTCATTTTTACTCTGCTTTTTTTTAACATATTAATTACCTCCGAATAATTTCTTAATTCTTGAATCAACGGAAGCCTCTAATTCATTGAATCTTTTAGCAAGTTCATCACTTGATACTGGAGCTTGATATTTATAAAAATATCTTGTGAATGGTATTTCTGCACCAGTCTTTATTACAGGATTCTTTTTGCCTAAATCTTCTTCAAAAAATGCTTTTGCATCTGGTACATGTGGTAATACTTACATCGCTTGACAAGGGCACACAGCCCTTTGTCGT
>ULTB01020431.1_pt1 | contig 17484 bp, 5 predicted proteins | sample 1957251 | NCBI WGS metagenome assembly ULTB01 (sample SAMEA4835724, study PRJEB28245) | human gut metagenome | biome: gut microbiome; material: fecal sample | place: Denmark | collected 2008
CTAATTATTAGTAAGTTAATTTATAGAACATCCCTTAAAATAAGGAAACATGGCAAAGGCAGTAGAATTTCAAATCAAGATCAAGAGCAACGATGGTGGCGTGTTCCAGCAGCTGACCGTGGAAGCGGAAGGTCTTGACAAGGTCCTTGACGAGGTTGGCGCTACGGCCGTCTCCACGGGCAACCATCTCCGTGAGATGGCAGAGAAGAGCCTCGTCCTTGACGTGGCGGTACGCTCGATCCGCGAGCTTGGCGACATGGTGAACGGACTTGCCGGGCCTTTCGAGAGCTTCGAGACGGCCATGCGCAGTGCCAACACGATGGCAGGCAAGAGCGGTGCGGAGTTTGACGCGCTCACCCAGCAAGTGGTGGAGCTGAGCAAGAATATACCGCTTGCCAGGGAGGAGCTGGCCAATGGCTTGTACCAAGTCATTTCCAATGGCGTGCCCGAGGATAACTGGATTGAGTTCCTCAACAAGTCGAGCCGCAGTGCGGTGGGTGGCATCGCCGACCTGGGCGAGACCGTAACCGTCACATCGACGCTTATCAAGAACTACGGCTTGGAATGGAATCAGGCAGGAAACATCCAAGACAAGATACAGATGACTGCCAAGAACGGCGTGACCAGTTTTGAGCAGTTGGCCCAGGCACTGCCCCGTGTCAGCGGTAGCGCATCGCAGCTCGGTGTCTCCATGGACGAGTTGATGGCGGTGTTCGCCACCACGACAGGTGTGACTGGTAACACTGCGGAAGTCTCCACCCAGCTGGCGGCGGTGCTCAATTCCCTTATCAAGCCATCTGCCGAGGCGACCAAGGCCGCCAACGAGATGGGTATCGGTTTTAATGCAGCGAGCATCCAGGCCGCCGGCGGACTGGAGAACTTTCTGTTGGGTCTCGACGCGAGTATCCAGGAATATGCCGCCAAGACCGGACAACTCAGCCAGACCATCTACGGCCAGCTCTTCGGAAGCGCCGAGGCCATGCGCCTGCTTGGCTCGCTGACAGGTGAACAAAAAGAGAAGTTCTCGCAGAACATCGGTGCGATGGCGGACTCGGCTGGCGAGATGGACGAGGCCTTTGACAACATGTCATCGACCGGGGAGAGCCTGCGGATGGTTCTTGCCAACCAGATGCACGCCCTGATGGACTGGGCCGGCGCCCTGGCCAGCAGTTCCGGCCCGTATGTGGAATGGATAGCCAATAGTGGTGCTGCACTGATGGGGATTGTGCAGCTCAGCCACGGGGTCAAGACTATGGTGACCGGGCTGAAAGCCATGAAGGTGGCCACGCTCGCGCAGGCGGCCGCCTCAAAAGCAGTGGCAGTCGCGTCTAGTATTTGGAAAGCAGCACAGGTCGCCCTTAACCTGGTCCTCAGCGCCAACCCCATCGGTGTCGTCGTGATGGCAGTGTCGGCGCTGGTGGGCATGCTGGTGGCCGCATACAAAAACAATGAGCGCTTCCGGAAGAACTGCGACGCACTCTGGTCCACCGTGAAGAAATTGGCCGGTGCCGTGTGGGACTATCTCGTCAAGGCATTCGAGAAGGCAAGCGCGGTAATCAAGAAGGCCTGGGAGTGGGTGAAGACATTTTTTGGCATCAAGGATAATGGTGTCGCTCAAGAGACGGCAGAACTGGATGCGAATACCAAGGCTACGGATGCGAATACCAAGGCTACGGATGCGAATACCAAGGCCAAGACCAAGAATGCAAAGGCAGCCTTGGCCAGAAACAAGAAACTGAACGCCCCGACTACTGATAGTGGAAGCGGCGATGGCAAGACGGGGGCCAAGGATAGATTCAGCGGCAAAAACCTCATTGCCAACGCTCGGAGTTACAAAGAGATTGGTAACAACATACAGTATTACCAGAACAAGCTGGAAACCGCTAATGGAACAGACGCCGCGGCCATTGCGCTATATTCAAGGAAGATCACTGCCCTTCGAAAGCAGCAGGATGCCATCACGCACTTGCAGGAGGCGGCCAGCCGCCCCGTCGAGCTGAGAACCTTGAAGGACATAGACGCAGAGTTGTCCTACCAGCAGGGGCTCCGTGAGAGAGCGTCTGCCAGTGAGCTTGCGGCGATTGGTATGGAGATACAGCGTTTGAATGACCTTAAAACGGCGTTGGAACGCAATGCGCACGTCGGTATTCCTATCGAGAAGATACAGACCTACCAGCAACTCGAAGGCGAGCTGCAGCATTATGCCAGTCTGTTGAAGACTGCCACCGCAACGGAGCGCGTGGAGATTCAGAAGCAGATTGACGCTCTTGAAGAGTTGAAGACTTCGTTTGAGCTCAACACCCACGTCAGCATCCCTATTGAGAAGATCCAGACCTATCGACAACTCGAAGGCGAGTTGCAGCATTATGCCGACCTGCTGAAAACCGCCACTGCGACGGAGCGCGTGGAGATCCAGAAACAGATCAACGCCTTGGACGAACTGAAGAAAAAGTGGGATGAGACACTTGATGAACTGAAGGCACCCGAGGATATCTCGCGCCTGAACACCATGGAGTCGTTGGACGATGCCGTCAGTTATTATCAGGCAAAGCAGAAAAAAGCCAGCGCATCGGAGATAGACGGCATCCAGCGCACGGTGCTGGAGTTGGAGAAGAAGCGCGAAGCCTTGAAACGGCTGACCCGCATTCCCGAAATGGAACAGGAAGTGTCGAAACTCGACGCTATGGAGGGGAAGCCGTTGATGCTGGAGCTGAAAGCAATCGGGATTGACGGTGTTAAGAAGAGAGTTAAAGAGTTGCGGGACATGCTCTCTGATGCCCAGAATCCCATCGACGAGGCACAACGTGCTGCCATAGCGAAGCTCATTGGCACCTACGAGGAGTACGAACGGCGCATCCGCAAGAGCAACATCACGCTGGCCGACTCGTGGCACACGATGAAGGGAGTTGGCGGTGGTGTCACGGCGCTCACCGACGCTTTGCGCGGCAACCGTGACGCCTGGCTCACGATCACCGGGGTTGTCGATGCGGCGCTTCAGATTTATGATGGCATCAAGGGTGTCGTCTCAATCATCCAAGCACTGACCGCCGCGACCACGACCTCCAACACCGTGGTGGCGGCAAGCGGTGCTACCGCCGTCTCTGCGGCAACGGCAAAGGTCTCGGCAGGAGCGGAGGAAGTAGTCGCTTCGATGGCGACGATAGCTGCTGTAAAAGCAGAGGCCATGGCGTTCCGTGAGCTGGCCGCGTCAAAGTTTATGGCGGCGCACGCCTATATCCCGTTTGCCGGAGCGGGCATCGCGGCTGGCTTCATCAGTATGATGCAGGGGCTGGTGGCCTCGGTGGCCGTGACGCCATTCGCCAATGGTGGTATTGTGTATGGACCTACCCTGGCACTGATGGGCGAGTATGCCGGAGCGAAGAGCAATCCGGAGGTGATCGCGCCACTGAACAAATTGAAGTCGCTGATAGGCAACGACGGTAGTGGCGGTGGTGGCATATATGAGCTCAGGGTGAAAGGCAGAGACCTCGTGGCAGTGCTTGCCAACGAGACCCGCATCAATAGAAAAGGAACGAATATCAAAATATAGGGACATGTATCTGCACGGACATTTCTATAATGAGCAGGAGGAGCGCATCGAGGTGCATATCCTGACGCGAGGCGACAAGTCAAAGGAAGTCTTCATTGGAGAAAACGGGGAGCTATCGTTCACTGACGATCCAGTGGATCTGACAAGCCAGGTAAACGACACGTTTGACCATTTGCTCTGCCAGCAGGCGACGGTAAGGCTGCTGGTAAGGAACTTCATGCCCGAGCTCTTTTGCGCCTCCTGCCGTGATGCCGTAGTGAATATCTTCCGGGAGGGGAAATGCCTCTTCGCAGGATACGTCGAGCCGCAAAGCTATTCGCAGGGGTACAATGAGGAATATGACGAGATCGAACTGAGCTGCATCGATGCGCTGACTGCCCTGCGTTATGCCAGATACCGTGACGTGGGCTCGCTTGGCGTGTTGTACAATGTGGTGAAAGCGTCAGCGGAACAACGCACGTTTCTCGCGCTGCTGAAAGAGATAGTGGGCGGCGTGGCGGCTGGACTTGACATTGTTGGCAACCATGCCACGCTCTACCTGTATGACGGGAGCAAGGCGGTGGACGGCACCACGGCCAACCGCTATGCTATATTCAGCCAATTGTCGGTGAACGAACTGCTATTTCTGGGCAGCGAGGAGGACGACGTGTGGCAGCAGGACGAGGTGCTGGAGGAGATGCTGAGATACCTGAACCTCCATATCGTGCAGGATGGGCTCGTGTTCTACTTGTTCTCTTGGCAAAGCGTGAAGGGCAACGGACATATCCATTGGCGCGACCTGCTGACAGGTGCGGAGTTGACAACGGCTCGGCAGACGACGGATATCGTGACGGGCATGGTAACTGACACGGGTACGACAATCAGCATTGGCGAGGTGTACAACAAAATCATGCTGACATGCCGTGTGGAGCGTATGGAGCGCCTAATAGAGAGTCCGCTTGACGAAGACCTGTTGTCTAGCCCGTACAGTAACAGGCAGAAGTATATGACGGAGTATAGCAGTGACGGTTCCGGCAAGTCGGCCATCGAGGCGTTTGATGCGATGACGCACGACCGGTCCACGACGTATGCGGGCGGCTGCGTGACTGATTGGTATGTGCAGGTGAAGCAGAACAGCGGGTGGGTCTTTCCAGGTGGCAAAGGCGGTGTCGCTGATCTGTGGGCAGCGTATTGCAGCGACGGACGCAACCAACAGAATTTGCCCAACGCACTGGCGAAGGCTCCTGGTGCCGCCCTGCTCTCCTTTGGCAAGGAAGAGCGGAAGACGGATGGAAAAGACAACTCACCAACTGCGAAAATCGCTATGACGAACTATCTGGTGGTAAGCGTCAATGGCAACTGCGAAGATGGGGAGGAGCGTGCTTACCCGAACGCAGCCTCGCTGAAGGCTGGCATGCCGATGGCGGTCTATAGCGGGCAGCTGAGCGGCGGCGTGTTTTCCCCTTCCGACGAGGAGACGACAAATTATATCGTTCTAAGCGGAAGCCTGGTCCTGAATCCCGTAATGGGGCTGACCGACACGTTTGAGGCGATTCGTACGTACAAGCCGTCTCCGGGGAGCATTCACAGTCCGATTTACGACGGCATCAACCAATGGAAGGGTGCGACGGTTCCAAGCCGCAATAACGGTGACGGACGCTACTACACGCAGCGGTGGTGGAAGGCCGTGCAGCCTGGGGATGAGCCGATATGGGACCAGGCAACTGCACACGGCCTGGTTCCCTTTACCGACGGTGGACCGCAGCTCTGCGAATTCAAGTACAGCGCCATCGGTGACGGCGAGGACCATGTGTCGAAGGTGGCAGTGTTGGCGTGCATGCTGATTGTCGGTGACAAGTGTGTGGTGGAGAAGGGCACGCAGGGTCAGGTTACGGACTTCGAGTGGCGCAAATACAAGACGCTGGAGCAGTGTGCGGACGAGGACGAGTACTACCAGCAATGCTTCACGATTGGCTTTGATCCGAAGATCGGCGACAAAATAGTAGGTTCTAAGTTTGACTTGCAAAACAATGTGAGTTATAGACTTGGCATCGACGCAGAAGGCATGGCCATCCCTGTGAGGAAGGCGGACGGCGTGAGCGGACAGGTGCGCTTCATGATACTAGGCCCGGTCAATACGTTGTGGGATGTGGTGACACGACGGCACCGGACATGGTTCCGTCATACGAAATGGACCAGCACGGCAATACCGTTGCTGGCACATGTTAGCAGTATCATGGTGGAGGCATTCGAGGTGAAGATATACAGCGACAACGGAATGGTGAACAACGGCGGCGACAACGACCTTATCTACATGAGCGACACGAAGGAGAGTTTCGTGAACGTGAAAGAGGTGGAGATGCGGCTGAACTCGTCGCTGACGGCAGCGGAGTGCCGACGGCTTGGCGTGACAGACAGCGTGAAGATGAGCACGCCGTTGAATACGGTGACGGGCGAGGGACTATCGACTGTGTATGACAATGCGAGGGGTGAGAGCGCGAAGCCCGAGCAGCTATATGTGGATGACTACTATAAGGAGTGGCACTCACCGAGGGTGGTGATGACGCAGCGCCTGACGGATACGGACGGTGGTGTCGTGAGCCTGTTCGCACACTACCGCCATCCTGCGATGAGCAAGACCTTCTTCGTGCAAGCCATGAGCCGTAACCTGGAGGATGGATCTGCAGAAATGACGCTAAAGGAGATTGAGCAATGATAGACGTGAAGATTATCAAGAAGCCGCGGGACGGACAGGCTACTTCCGGTGGTTCCTGGGGTCCGGGCGTGAAAGAGGCCGCCCACGCTGCGAGGGCTGACGTGGCTGACCTGGCCATGGAGGCAAGGCATGCGAAGGAAAGCGACCATGCCGTTTCTTCCGACGAGGCTGCCCACGCCATCGAGGCAGACCATGCGAAGGAGGCGGACAACGCAGCGCAGTGGGCACGTCATGAGTTCGGCAACTATATGGACCAGCCCGTGCGCACGGGGGACGGTGTCACTTTTGAGTCTTTGATCCTGCGCGGATTCATGGCCAGCCCGGATTTCGTGGACGGCTTTGAGGGGTTCGGACATAAGCTGTGGATTGACGGAGGACTATCGTGCCTGACATTGGACAGGCTGACTGTTCGGCAGACGATGTCCGTCTTTGAGCTTCTGATCAACAAGGTGCGCAGTGTTGGAGGCCAGATATGCGTGAGCGCCGGCAACGGCAAAATCAAGGCGGTGGAAGAGGCAGGTGAGAATTATGTCATCAGCTTTGAGCAGGAAAACACTTTTGTGGCCCACGATTTGATGCGCTGCCAGACCTTCACGGGTGGCGGTTTGAAAAGCTATTGGGTGGAGGTGAGCAGCGCCGCGGGAGACTCTGTGATCGTTGCGAAGAGCGAGTTCGCCTCGTCTGTTCCGGAGGCTGGTGACGAGTGCGTACTGATGGGTAATACGGTGAACCCGAATCGTCAGAACCTGGTACTCATCGCAGCCACCGAGGACGGCATTCCCCGCATTGACGTGTTGGGTGGCGTGAAGACCAAAAACTTCTCCGGAGCTCTGCGAGCGCGTCTGGGCAACCTGGATGGAATCATAGATAGCTGGTTCCCTTCGGCGAAGCAGCCTCGTGGAAACGGACTGTACTGTGACAATGCCTTCTTGAAAGGCACGTTCCTGCTGGAGACGGGCGAGGACGTGAAAACACGCTTCGAGGCGACTGAGGGGAAGATAGAGAGTGCGGTGGAGGGTGTGCGCCGGGACCTTATGCCAGACCAGGGATATCTGAGTAATCCTTCTTTCAACGATGGCTTGGATAACTGGTGGACGCAAAACGAGGCGGTGTTTTTCCTAGTAGGCAAGAGGTGGGTCTGGGCTAACGGAGGCTTGTTGTCAAAGCGCGGAGACGGGGTGCGCGTGACGACGGACATGGGGAGAACCGTGGTTCATATCAAGAACAAGTATATCTGCCAGAAGAACAAGTGCTTCGCCAAGAAGCCCGATATGCCAACGGGTGGTGACGGCCAGAAGGACCCCCAGCCCGTCTATCTAGGATTCTTCTATCGCGTAGCCGAAGCGGGGATACTTACTGTTGGGTTTGACGGGGTGGACAAGACTGGGTTTGCCGAATACGAATCTTTCAACGTGGAGCAGAATCTCGATGTGACGTCCGGCTACCAGCAATTCACCTGCGAGGGACTCTGGAACGGGACTGGTGACTTCAAGTTGTCGTTCACTGGCGAGATCTATCTGTATATGCTCGTTCTGAGCACAGACAAGGTGGATAGTCTAGCCTACAAGTATCGCACGCTTTTCGAGCAGAGCGAGAAGCTGATCAACATCGCCGCGCAGAACTTCGACAAGGACGGCAATGTCCTGGCGGGTAGTGGCATTATGGTGAAGCCCACGGGTGTAGGAATCTATTCGCAGGGCAGTAACGGAAAGTTTGCCCTGATTGGAACAGAGGTGTCTTGCCCAGATGGCAAGACGCGAATCATGCTAAACTCTGACAACATACAACTGGAGGGTTATACGACCATCAACAAAAACTTCAAAATCGACAAAAAAGGCAATATGGAGGCCAATGATTGCAAGATCAAGGGTGAAGTATTTGCCACCAGCGGTAAATTCAAAGGGGCCATTGGCGCTCCGTATGTGAACATGGGTGCTGCGCAGACGCAGTGGCCGTCAGTAAACACTGGGATGAACATTATGGTGTCCGACCCGGAGCGTGCGCGCGGTGGCCTTGTGTTACCAGTGTACGAGGAAGTGGACGGGGTGGAGTGTGACATCATCAACGTGAGCGAAGAGGCCACTAATGTGGTGCTGCCTGGTAATGAAGATGCTTATTCGCGCCTTTATTATCGTGGGCGCCGCATCATGAGCGTACATCTGGGCGGGCATTTTTGCCGTGCTCGGCTGAAAGCTTTCCGGCTTCAGCAGGTGAAGGTCTGTTCCTGGCTGGTTCTGAACACGTCCGACTTCGAACTGGCGGCGACCGCCGACGGGGCTGGAGTGTATGCCAAGGCACTGGAGGAGTAATAACGAAAAACAAATGACATGACAAACGAGGAGAAAAACGAATTGAAGGCCGCGGTGCTCCAGGAGCTCCAGGCTGAATCTCAGGATGTGGGCGAGTTGCAGCCCGTGGATACCCTTGACGGCCTGCAAAGCCTTCCTGCGCTTCGCGGCAAGGAGCTAGTGTCCGCACCAGTAAGCCTGCTTTCGAAGCCCGCGCAAGATGCCGCTGCGGCTGCCGAGACTGCGGTGAAGGATGCCATAAACAAGGCGGAGGTGTCCACGCAGGATGCCATCGCCAAGGCCGACAGCGCAGTGAAAGACGCCGTGGGAAGAGCCGAGGCGGCTACCCAGGAGGCAAAGGCGAAGACGGATGCGGCCGCGCAGAAGGCTACGGATGCAGCCGCGGAGGCCGAGGCGGCCACATCCTCTGCCCAGTCAGCCGCAGAACTCGCCACGGAAGCTGCTGGCAAGGCAGAAAAGTCCGCCAACGCGGCGGATGCTGCGGCAGAGCGTGCCGAGGCGGTGGAGGCAGGCTATCACGAACTGGCTATCCATGCAAGGAATGGCGTCACGGCACGGTTTGATGGTTTCGTGGATAACGTGACGCTGGCGCAGATGTCCGTGGTGACGGTTGACGGCGTGTACTTCGACATATCGCGCAAATCTTTCGTCGGGAAAACCGGAGCGAACTATGTCAACAACTGGGGCGGCGCCGACTTGTTCATGAACGCCGACCGAACGGAGATGCTGAAGGACAAGGTGTATCTGCTGGAGGACGTGCCCTATGTGTGGAGCTCGGAGGAGGGCACTCTGGTAGAGACGGGCGGCCGTGGTGGCGGCAATACCTACAACGTGACAACAGAGGTACCGTTGGAGAGCGGCTTCTATACCTTGGAGACGGCCATCAAGGCCGTGGCGGTGAAGCTGCGAGCGAAGGGGCGGTGCGTCACATTCGAATCGTCCCATGGCAAATGGGAGACGAGTCAGTTTGTTGGCACGAGTCTCGACTCGTGGGAGAACCCTGAGAGCTGGGACGACTCCAGTGGTGGCGGCAAGGTAAAGAGCGTGACGCTGAATGGGGTGAAGCATGATCCGAACGATGCAGGCGACATAAGCCTGGCCGTGGAGGTTCCGGAGGTGGACGCGAGTCTCGATTCGGAAAGCACGAACGCCATACAGAACGGCGTCGTGGCCGCGAAACTGAGCGAGCTGGAGGCGCATACGCTCGGCTCGATAGAGGTGGTTCCAGATGGTGATGACAACTATCTGTATGCCTACGACATGAAGGGTGTGGCGATAGGCGCGCCTGCCAAGCTACCTGCGGGTGGCGGCGGTGGTGGCACATCGTCGGCAAGCCGTATCGTGGTGACGGCAAATGTGGCTCCGGAGCTTGTAAAAGAGGGCGGCTCTGCGCTGCTGACCTGGACATACGACCACGTGAACTCAGAGGGAAATAGCGATGGCGTCAACGCGACGGTGAAAATCACCGTGAAGCTCGGTACCACCACGTTGTGGACGCAGGAACTGCGCAACGTTTCGAGAGGCACGTACACGGCAGACCTCTCTACTTATATGTCAGTTGCGGGAAACGTGGATGTATATGTGGCGGCGGAATGCACGAGCGCAGAGGGTGAGAGACAGAGCAAGCAGGCGTACGCAAAGGTGACGGTGGTGGGCGTCAAACTGACATCGGACTACGATATGGGCACAGCGCTGCAGAAAGGTGGATACCAAAACGGTGACACCATCAATATTCCGTTTACCCTGACCGGCTCGGGACACAGAACGGTGTCAATGTATTTAGATGGCAGTTCTACCCCGACGACGAAAGACGTGAGCAAGGCAGGAACGACCCGAGATTCGTTCGTGATACCGGCAAGCTCTCTGTCAGCCGGGCGGCACACGGTGCAGATGGTCGCCGAGCGAGACGGTATCAAATCGGATGCGATATGGATAGACTTCCTGAAGGGTGGCGGCCAGCGCGCATGGGTAGGCATGAAGTATGCCAGCAAGAGCGGAGAGGTGGTGCTTGGCGAAATGCCTCTGACGGCACGTTTGACGGCACGGCAGTACGGGACGCTGGAGTTTGATTATGCAGCCTACGATCCGGCAAGTGTTCCGGCAATAGTGACGGAGACCCAGGCTTCTTCTGACAAGCAGACAACGAAAATCTACAGCGTGGGAAGAGGCCGACAGACGTATGTGGAGCGTTTCATGGAGCAGGGTGAGACGAGACTGAGGCTGGAATGCGGCCAGGCTGCGCTGCAAGCCGTCGTGAACGTAGAACCGAGCGGTCTGGACATAGGCGAGGCCACGCAGGGCCTGGAGCTGAAGTTGAATGCCGCGGGCCGCTCGAATTCCGAGAGCCCGGAGGCAAGGGAGCAGTGGACCCACGGAGAGTACGGCACGACGTTCGAGGGCGTTGACTGGCAGACCAGCGGCTGGGATGGCGAGGCACTGGTTTTGAAGAACGGGGCGAAGGCGACGATAGATTTCAAGCCCTTCGTCTCGGACGTGAAGCGAGGCGGCATGTCCGTCGAGATAGACATGGAGGTAAGTAATGTGTCTGACCGGAAATCTGTCATCGTGGACTGTATGGAGAATGACGCGAAGGGCTTCCGTATCACTGCTGACAGTGCCATGCTTTACAGCGGATCGACCAAGGACCAGACGGACGAGGAGAACAAAGACCCAGACACAGGCCTGCCGATAGTGACAAAAACACCAGTTGGCGTGAAGCAGAACTACGCCGAGAGCAAGCGTGTGCGCTTTGCCTTCAATGTTGGAAAACGTTCCGACGGGTCACTCATGGAGCTATACATGAATGGCGACCGTGTGTCGGCCATGTGCTACCAGGAAGACGACAACTTTAAGCAGGACACTCCGCAAGGTATCACCATCAGCTCTGATGGTGCTGACGTGCGTGTGCATAAGGTGTATGCCTATTCCCGCCCCCTAACCGATGACGAGGTAGTGGACAACCACACTGTAGGCAGCGACACACCGGAAGAGATGGCGAAGCGTTTTTCTTTCAATAACGTAATCAATCCTGAGACGGGCGAGATCGATCTGGACAAAATCGTCGCCAAGGGGAAGTGCGTAGTCAAGATTGTGCGCACGGAGGACTCTGGAAGAGGCCTTGACGACGTGAATGCCTGCAAGAACAAGAAGCAGAACTTCCATGTTGACGAGCTCGTGATATACACGCCGTGGGGCGACGTGGTACGCTTCACGAACATCATCATGCGCATTCAGGGAACATCTTCCACGAAGTACCCGGTGAAGAACTACCGTTTCTACTGGATGAAGTGCATGAAGGCGGGCCTGAAGCCCGAGATGTGGATCAATGGCGTGAAGCAGGAGGTGAACAAGCTGCCATTGTTCAAGGGAGACACGAAGCCGTGCAAGGTAAGCTGCGCCAAAGCGGACTTCTCGGACTCGTCGATGAAGACGAACACAGGCATTGCGATAGTGTTCAACGACGTGATGAAGGAGATTTCGCCCACTCCTCCGCAGCGGCAAGACCCGACGATACGCACTGCCATATACGGATATCCCTGCGACATCTTTGCCACTACGAGCGCCGACGATTCCAACCCCACATACTACGGACAGTATCAGATGAACAACGACAAAAGTGACTGGTATGACGTGATGGGACTGACGGACAAGGAGAAGCATATCGCCATTGAATCCCTTGACAACGGCAAGAAACTATGCAATTTCCAAGTGGATGACGACCTCGACGCTCAGCTGGACGCAGAGTTTGAAAGCTCCCTTGAGTTCAACTACCCGAAGGACACGCTATGGAGCGGTGCTGACGAGGCGGCTGGTGAAAAGAACGCTTCGGACTATCAGAAGGGCGCGGTCAAGAAACTGTGGAGTTGGGTAAAATCGTGCGTACCCGCTGGCGCAGACATGACGTGCCGGGACCTATCGACATGGAAGTCGGAGAAGTTCAAGGAGGAATTGTCCTTGCACAGGGATGTAAGGAATACGACGTGCTATTACCTCTTTATGGTTTATGGCGGCAATGTGGACCAATTTGTCAAGAACACAATACAATGTACCTGGGACGGCGAGATCTGGTGGTACGTCTACTATGATGGCGACACGAGCTATGGCAAGCGAAATGACTCGCTTCTTGCATACGGCTACAATATCATGAGAGACTCGTGGGACGCGGAGAAGAAGAAATGGGTGTTCGAGGGACATGACTCATGGTTCTGGTGTCTGCTCCTCGCCAACTTCGAGGAGGAAATCAAGGCAATGGCAGAAGAGCTGCGTCGCGTGATGACGAATCAGAAGGTGAAGGGTACATTCGAGACTATTCAGAATAACTGGTCCGCACGCGAATATAACAAGTCTGGCGAGATGAAGTACATCAAGCCGGAAACGAAGGGAGTGAGAGTGACGGAGAATGGTGTGACGACCGATGGGAACAAGTACTATTATATGTACGCGCTGAGCGGCACCCGCGAGATGCAGCTTGACCACTTCATTACCAACCGCTTCGCATTGCTTGACGCCAAGTATGGCGTAAGCACCTACCGTGCCGACTCGGCAGGCTTCTATATGGCCCGCGAGGTGTCGGACCCGGCAGACGTGATGCGCATTGTCTCGGGTGATGAATACTACTATGCTTACGGTCTTTCCGGTAAGGATTATATGGAGGGGGAGACGGGAAGATTGCTCAGGGGTGAGACCGGTTCGCTCTCAGTGACGGGCAAGCGTGCGCTGAACGATCCGATGCTCTTGTTCGGCGCGTCCAAGATTCTGGAACTCGACTTGACGGATGCCGCAAGCCATCTACTCAACGGACTGGAATTGGGGAACTGTAAGATGATGCGTCGGCTCGACATCAGCGTGAAGGCTGGTGGTCAACCCTCTACGACCACTTGGTGGCTGGTGACGCAGGGATGCCGTCAGCTGCAGGAGGTTAGTCTCCACGGGCAGACGATGGCGAGGAGCAATCGCCAGGACTCCACAACGCTTGACTTCTCGACGAATACACTGCTGCGCCGCCTCGACGCTGGTGGCACAAATGTGAAGAGCGTGACAGTGGCCAAGGGTGCGCCGATAGAGCAGCTCGTGTTGCCCGCTTCTTTGACGACGCTGCGCCTCGAATACCTTCCGAAATTGACGGATAGCGGGCTGCGACTTGAGGGAACCAGCAATGTGACGAAGCTCATCGTTGACAGTTGCCCTGGCATAGACTGGCAAACGCTATTTGAACGCTGCTCGAACATTGAATATCTGCGTGTGACGGGCATCGACATGGAGGGTGATGGCTGTCTGCTGAGTTCGCTGATGCGGACGGGCGGCGTGGACGAGGAAGGCGGCAACGTGGAAACGTGCCGACTGGTGGGAACGTACCGCTTAACGAAATACAAGGGGGATGAGGAGTATGAGGCGCTTCAGGCGCATTTCCCCGAGTTGAATATCGTGCAGCCAGAATATACTATGCTGGAGAGCGATGAGAGCGTTGCGGACGATGCGAATATCTCTAATCTGGACAATCAGACTGGCTATAAATTTGGCAACGATTATAAGGTAAGCGGGCACATCGCAACAATTTTGAAGAACCGCCACCGTGTGTTGGCGAAGGTGACAAAGAAGGCCACGACTCGGGAGGTAAACATGGCGGGTGTGGAAACGGTCGTAAACAACCTGGACGGCGAGATGACGTATTTTCCGTTGAATGACGCAGATAGTTACAAATATGCGGACGGCAGTGCCGCGAAGCTTGATGGCTCTGAGGGAGACTGGATGATGCTGGAGAATTTCTTCTGGTGCAAAGGCATTAACGACTTTCTGAATAGCAAGAACTATAGTTGTTATAGCTCGAAGGACAAGGATCACATGCCGCCGTTACCCGACGTGGAGGTTTTGACGCTGGAAGACATCAAGGCGTTGCCTGGCGGCTATATTAACGGCAAAAAAGTGATGACGGGCCGCGAGACGTTGAAGGAGGCGTATAGCACAGATAGCTCGTACTCGGTGTGTATGGTGGACGTTTCGAGACACAAGCGGGTACGCTGGCCGAGTGTGCCCGGTACGAGCCTAGTGGGCAGTGCTTTCACGGATGACGCGGGTAAGGTGGTAAAGAATATCATCGTCCCAACGCTCGGCAATCGATTCGAGGCAGGAATGTATCTGGTGTCTGACGTCCCCGATGGGGCTACGGCTTTACACTTCTCGATACTGAACTCGGCAGAGTTTGACAAGGTGGTGCTGAGCAATAGTATGAAGATAGAGGACATGGAGCCAGAATGGTTTGCCAGCGACGAGCACCTGTGCGCAGTGGTCGGCAGTTCCGTTGTGGGAAATAAACTGCGCGCGTGCATTACTGGCGGTAGTACCACGGCGAGCATGACGTGGACGGACTTCCACTACTACAGTGTGCAGAGAGGCATGCAGCAGATTGATGCGCTGATGCACTTCCGTATAGCGAACCTTTCCTACGCCAAGTATGGCCGCCGAGACATGCAGGAACAGTGTGGCGCTGGTCAGCACAACAACACGCGCACGACTGGCGGAACGGCTTCGAGAGGCATGCAGGACACTATCGGCTTCGAGGAGGCGCATAGCATCAATGAGAACGTGACGAGTAGTCTGATTGACGACGGACGCGTGCATCAATACGCATGGTACAGGAGCGTGGATGAATATGGTGCGCCAAAGGTGACGCAGGTGAACAATATCTGCTGCCTGGGCTACGAGGACATCATCGGCCATAAGTATGAGATGATGGACTATGTTGATCTGCCGAATACTAGTGGCAATGTAGGCAAATGGCGTATTTGGATGCCAGATGGCAGTACAGTGATGATTAAAGGCTCGACGAATAGTGGATACTGGATTACTTCGGTGGCCCACGGCAAACTGATGGCCGTAATACCAGTAGGCTCCATGAACGGATCGTCTAGCACATACTATTCTGATATGTACTATTTCGGCTCCTCTACAGGCCGCGTGGTCTATCGCGGGTACGACTATGCGTACGCGATTGGCGGTGTCTCGTTTGCGTATGCGTACTACGATGCCTCGTATGCGAGCTCGTATGTCGGCTCGCGCCTGGCCTTCCGCGGTAAAATCGTTAGGGCGCAAAGCGTCGCTGCGTACAAGGCGTTGGTCGAGAAAGCATAAGCGGAAAGCGAAGCGCGAAAAAGCGGGAGCGAAGCGACAAAACGAAAGGAACGGGGTTCGAATGGTGTCCGAACTCCGTTCTTACAATATATGAATACCGGCGCAAGCCGGTCGATTTTTTAGGGACGGAAGGGGGGGGCGGTACGTTTCGTTTTGAGATATTGCACGGCTCGTTCTGGAATGGAGAAACGCTTCGTTTTGCGGATTATACCTGTGGAAAAGCAGGGAAATAACCTTCTCATAACCTTGTGGATTTCCACCGACCCACGGCCGAAACCTACCCATAGTGGATATTCACAGGGTTATCCAAGCCGATTTAGACAACTTTTCAACGGATTTAGGCGCTCAAAAGATATAAACTTATTATCTTTGCAACAGATTGTGGAAATGTGGAAAAATGGGTTTACTAACTGACTATCAGAAAATACAAAAAATGATAAAGCAGGGAAAAGGCTAGGAAAGTGTGGATAATGGAAAACGGGCAATAAGACCCAAAAGTTATCCACGTTATCCACGGCCTATCATAACTCATCATATTTTCTTTTAGAAAGAAAAAAAGAAATAATAATATAAATAAGTTGAGAATATGAACGTGAAAGAAGAATGGAAGTCGAAAGGTTTCATTGATGAGCCCGTTGATGAGTCTCTGGATCTGAAGCAGGAGATACGCCGTCTCTGCCGCGAGAAGGACGCTATCATCCTGGCCCACTACTACACGATGCCGGAGATACAGGACATAGCCGACTTTGTCGGCGACTCGCTGGCCCTGGCGCGTGAGGCGGCCAAGACGGAGGCCAAGGTGATGGTTATGTGTGGCGTCCACTTCATGGCCGAGACCTGCAAGCTGCTCTCGCCAGAGAAGACGGTGCTCTCGCCCGACCTTACGGCGGGCTGCTCGCTGGCCGACAGTTGCAAGGCTGAGGACCTGCGGAAGTTTAAGGAAGAGCACCCGGGCTACGAGGTGGTCTCCTACGTCAATACGACGGCGGCGGTGAAGGCGCTGACCGACGTGGTGGTGACCTCGGGCAATGCCAAGAAGGTGATCGACTCCATCCCCAAGGATACAAAGCTCATCTTCGGACCAGACTACAACCTCGGAAGCTATATCAACTCCGTGACGGGCAGAAACATGTTGCTGTGGAATGGTGGCTGTCACGTCCATGAGCGCTTTAGTGTGGCGGAGATCGTCAAACTCAAGGAGCAGCATCCCGAGGCTGTCGTCATGGCCCACCTGGAGTGTAAGGCGCCCGTGCTGGCCGCTGCCGACGTGAAGGGATCGACGGCCACGATGCTCCACTATGCACAGAATCATCCTGAGGTCAAAGAGTTTATCGTTGCTACAGAGGCTGGTATCCTCCATGAGATGCAGCGCACCTGTCCCAACCAGACTTTCCTCCCTGTGCCTCCTGAGGTGACGGAGGGTGGCAGGGGCTGCGCCTGCACGGAGTGTGAGTATATGAAGAAGAACACGCTCAAGAAGGTGTATAACGCACTGAAGTATGGCTGGCCTGCCGTGGAGGTGGATCCTGCCATTGCACGCGATGCCGTGAAGCCCATCGAGCGCATGCTCTCCCTCAGTTGATCCGCAAGAAGGGTAGGGTGGCTTATCAGTTATAAAAATACAGCAGGATGATGGAAAGGTCCGTTTCCTGCTGTATTTTACTTTTTATTTGAATGGGAACAAACGGATTGGTTCTAAAAAACAACAAACAAGTCTTATATACAATAAATCAAACTTATCTTATGAGAAGAATCGTATGTTCAGTATTTACCCCAGTTCGGGATAAAATAGTTCATAAAAA